>ENA-OOQO01000286-OOQO01000286.1-human-gut-metagenome-genome-assembly--contig:-NODE-286-length-32571-cov-2.463556_pt1 | contig 32571 bp, 27 predicted proteins | sample MGYA00241088_ERZ501162 | MGnify/ENA primary metagenome ERZ501162 (study PRJEB25962, sample SAMEA2042497) | human gut metagenome | biome: human gut; feature: human-associated habitat; material: faeces... | reverse complement strand
GCGGTGTCCTTAAGGACATTCATTAACCTAAACTCGGAGCAGTTTGTGTATTGACGAAAAAAATACTCCCCCAATTTTTTATTATTCGTCTGTAAGTTTAATAGTGTCATTGGAAAAGGTGGTATCCCATATAGCCTCTTCAATGGCCTGGATACACTCATCAGTATGTTTTTTGATGTCTTGTCCCCAGAAATGTATAACTGTATAGCCGAGAAATAGAAGCTTTTTATCGATTTCAAAATCCCGGGAACGATTATGTTCTATTTTTTGATCCAGTAATCTAGATTTTTACCTTTTCAAGACGTAGTTTCAAAATCTCCCAGTCCTTTCCATGAAAAAATTCGCTGTCACAAAAAATAGCAATTTTGTATTTAGTAAGAACAATATCAGGAGAGCCGGGTAAAGCTTTATAGTTTTTACGGTATCGGTATCCTTTGTGCCACAGAGCTTTTCTTAGTTGGATCTCGATAGAGGTATCTTTGCTGTGGATTTTTCGCATATTTTTAGACATGATTTCGGGGTCACGAGACATAGCTATTTTCACCGCCCTTTGTATAAAGTATTTTAACAATTTAAATAAAAAGATACAAGTACCAATGACCGTATAGTATGAATTATTTGATTGACGATATAAATGTTATGATTTATACTAGTGAAGTAAGAGTTGATTAAATGACGAGGTACCCGAAATGACTATTTCTGAACAAATCAAGGTGTTGTGTGTGAGGTCGGATATCAGTGTAGCTGAGCTTGCGCGACGAATAGGGACAACACCACAGAATTTTAATGGGAAAATGAAAAGAGAGAGTTTTACCATAGCTGAGCTAGAAGATATAGCAGATGCGGTAAACAGTTCTTTTGAAAGACAGTTCGTATTAAAAAACGGAGAGAAAGTTTAATGCATAAAAATATAAAACAGAATGATTATAGTAGATATGCTGCTAATAGAGATGTTATTTCTCTGTTTTCCGGGGCAATGGGATTAGATATTGGACTTGGAAAAGCAGGTTTAAATGTAGTGATTGGACAAGATTTTGATGCAGCATGCGTGAAAACTATGAAAGCTAATGGACATAAGGTTTTGGGTGGAGATATTAGAGAAATACAGCCACAACAACTGTTAGATATGACTGGCTTAGCAGTGGGAGAACCATTTTTGATCTGTGGGGGACCGCCATGCCAGCCTTTTTCAACTGCAGGAAAAAGATTAGGGATAAATGATCCAAGAGGAAGTTTATTTATGGATTTTATCCGTATGATAGATTACATACGTCCTCGATTTTTTGTAATGGAAAATGTAAAAGGGATTATGTCATCACCATTAAAACATGTACCTTTATCTGAAAGAGATGAAAGTGACCCTGAACAAAAATTGGGTACAGTGCTTGATGTAATTTTATCTGAATTTGACAAATTAGGATATAAAACAGTATATGGTGTGCTTGATGCTGTAAATTATGGTGTTCCGCAGTTTAGAGAGAGATTTGTATTGATTGGAAGCCGTGATGATGAAGATGTATTTTTACCAATCCCAACACATTTTCAGATGCACCAGGATAAGAAATATCAATGGCAAACTGTTAGAAGCGTGATAAAAGATTTGGAATTTGATCATGGAGAATGTGCAACATTAAGTGAAGAAAGATTGAAATTCTTGACAATGGTTCCGGAAGGTGGAAACTGGAGAGATTTGCCAGAGGATATTATTCCAATTGCAATGGGTGGCGTATATAAATCAGGAGGAGGAAAAGTCGGATTTTATAGAAGATTATCGTATGATCAGCCTTCGCCAACAGTAGTTACTTCTCCGGTTCAGAAGGGACACAGAATAGACCGTTAAGTGTAAAAGAATATGCAAGGATTCAGCAATTTCCAGATGACTGGGTATTTACTGGAACAACAGCTGCAAAATACCGCCAAATTGGGAATGCAGTTCCGGTAGGATTAGCTGAAGCCATTGGGAAAACTGTACTTTCTGTAGCTAATAATACTGCTGTTGTTCAAACAAAACGTTTTAGAGGCACAAATGTACATAATAAGATTAGAAATGCAATAGAATTAGGAGGAAGTTTATATGCCGTTAAATAATTCATATGATGAACAGGCGGTGGTTCAGGCGATTGCATCTGCATTGGAAACATTTTATGGGACATTAATCGAGAAAATAGATGGATTGAATATACAGAAGGTAATGAAGCGGAAAAACCCATACCTATATCGTGCGAAAGCTATGCAAAGTGCAGCTGAAATTGTGGATTCTGTTTTGACAGCATTTGTTAGCTCCAGTGAAGAGACGATTTTGGGAAACTGTTTTTTTGAACCGATCGCTATTGCTGCAAGTGGCGGGAATAAGGCATTGGCAGAAGGTATTGATATTATGATTCAAGACAAGGAAAACAATACCATATCTGCTATAGCGGTCAAAAGTGGTCCTTCTGTATTTAATGCGGACAGTAAAAAACGTCAGGAGCAGAATTTTACAGCAGCTTCTAAGCTGGCACAACAAGCAAAAGCATGATACGAAGCATATATCGGTTATTGCTATGGAAAAAAGAAAGATTCCGTCAGAGGGAAACCGAAAATGTATCAGGAACTGGCTGGAAAACGATTCTGGGCTGAGTTGACAGGTGACGAGGAATTTTACATAAAGATTATTGGATATATGGGAACGATGCCGGAAAATACGTTGCTGATTATAAAGAAAGTTATAATCGGGCAGCAAATAGATTGGTTAGAGAGTTCTCTAACAGTTTCTGCCGGGATGATGGTAGCATTGACTGGGAAAAGCTTGTAGAGTTTAATTCGGGAGATTAAGGTAACAATAGTATGATTATACCTAAGAGTTCATGGAGAAAATACAAAACAAAAAATGGAATTTGTATAAATGAAAAATGCGAAAAAGTAATAGAAAAATATTTATTGCCCAATTATAAAAATAGTGTACAATTAATATTTACTTCACCACCATTTCCGTTAAATCGAGCAAAGAAGTATGGAAATCTTACAGGTGAAGAGTATAAATCATGGTTATGTGATGTTGGTAATAGTTTAAAACCATTGTTAACGGACAATGGTTCAATTGTAATTGAAATAGGTAATGCTTGGAATGCAGGGGAACCTACTTTTTCTACATTGCCAATAGAGACGCTACTTGAATTTAAAAACAGATGTGAATTATATTTATGTCAGGAATTTATATATTATAATCCTACTAGATTACCAGGACCAATAGAATGGGTTAATAAAAAAAGAATCAGGGTTAAGGATTCTTTTACTAGATTATGGTGGATGTCTACTACGCCTGATCCTTTGGCAAACAATAGAAATGTATTAGAGGAATATAGTAAACAAATGAATAGATTATTAGCAACGGGTAAATATAATTCGGGGAAAAGACCATCAGAACATTTAATAAGTCAAAATGCATTTGCTATTGATAATGGGGGATCAATTCCTTCTAACGTCATTATAGCTCCAAATACAGATTCGCATTCAACATATTTAATTAAATGTAAAGAAAAGGGGCTCCCTATACATCCGGCTAGAATGCCAATGCAGTTGCCTGAGTTTTTTATTAAAATGTTGACTGAGCCAGGTGATATTGTGTTAGATTGTTTTGCTGGAAGTAATACAACTGGATATTGTGCGGAAAAGTTAAATAGAAAATGGATTAGTGTAGAGGCAAATAAAGATTATTACATGGGGTCTAAATACAGGTTTTGAGGAATAAAGATGGATAGGATACGATGGCCAGAAAAGTTTCCAAAAGAAGAAATGATGATTTCTGTTATAAGGAAAACAATAACGTCTTCTTGGAAAAATAATTTAACAATAGATGATGTAAACAAGTGGCTTGATAATTTTTCGGGAAGAGTTTATTGTCCAGATGATGAGAAGAAAATGGCATTATGGATGCTATGTAATTTTACATATTATAATGAAAATGAAATAAACCACTTGTGTAGAATGATATATAAGAATTTATTACATGATATAGCACAAAGAGACGGTTTGGATTCTAATGAGAAATTAGCAGATGCATTTAAAAATATCTATTTTGCGGCTATGGGTAATGCTGGAGAAAGCGGGGGGCTTTTATTATATTTTTTTAGGCAGGAATCGGGGATTAGTATGGATAGATTTTGTTATCCATCTGCTATACCTAATGATGAAGCAAAAACGGTAGTTTTTATTGACGATGTAACATTAAGTGGTGGAACTGCAATAAGGTTTTTTCATAATAATTTGAAAGCAATGAAATATAAATATGCGTATTATATCACTTTATTTGCTAGTCAAGAAGCAGTAAACAGATTAACAGAATTAGGAATTAATGTACTATATTGTATTTTGCTTGATGAACGAGATAAGTGTTTTTCAGATAAATCGATAATGTTTTTGGAATTCCCAGAATTGAGAGAACCTGCAAGGAGAATTGCAGAAGAGTATGGGAAAATACTAGCTCCAGACAGACCACTAGGATACAAAAATGGTCAGTACTGTTTCGGATTTCATTATAATATTCCCAATAATTCTCTTCCGATATTTTGGTCTGACAATGGATGGTATCCAATTTTTCCTAGAAAGGAGAAAATTCACAATGTTAAACAACGGAATAATAAATTCGAAAGATACATTTGAAAATCCATTCGAGGATATTAATGCTAATGTACTTGACCCCAAAAAAATAGTGGAATATTGGTGTAGCCCTTTTGCACAAGGGCTATTGTCTAATTTCGATGAACATAAATTTCGAACTAGTAAAATTCCAATTATACTTCAGGGATCTCGGGGATCGGGTAAAACAACAATTTTAAAATATTTTTCTTATCCATCACAAATTGAAAGAGCTGAAGAAAATAAAACGACTTTTTTAAATACTATTGCATACGAAAAAGAGGTGGGTTTTTATTACAGATGTGATGACTCTTTTATTTCTACTTTCAAAAGTATTTTTATGAATGTGGATCATGAAAGGTGGACAATATACTTTGATCACTATTTAGAAATGATTTTTTGTAAAAGTATTTTGGAAATGTTATTTGTATTAATAAAGCGTAAAGAAGTGGATTTGGGAGATGAAAAAGAATTTATACTTGAATTAATTAAAGCAAAATCTTTAGAAAAATATGATATTGAATTGTCATTAAATGGAGTTTATGGTTTTATATGTGATCAAGTTAATTATATAAATAATTTCAAGAACCAATTTATTTTTACGAATGAAAAATTTGCTCCCCAAATTATTGTAAGTCTATTTGATTTTAGTGAAAAGATAATATCATTATTGAAAGAGTATATACCAGAATTTAAAGAAGTTTTGTTTGTTATGATGTTTGATGAGTTTGAGAATTTATCAACTGACTTGCAAAAACGATTTAACACACTAATAAAATTTGCAAAAGAAAATATTTCAATTAGAATTGGAAGAAGAAGTGAGGGAATTATCACTAGTGAGACTATTAATCAGACTGAGTATTTGCGGGAAAATCATGACTACTATTTGGCTTCTCTTGAAAAAGAACTTGATAAGAATAATAAAAATGTAAGAGAGTATTTTTTAGAGATAGCAAAAAAGAGGTTTTCTGTAATTAACGGAGACCACACGCAAGCATTGGATATTGTTCATATGCTCGGAGATAAAGAGAATTATGATGTTGAATGTATGGAAGCTTGTAAGAGTAGAAAATTACATTTGACATATATATTAAAAGAGATACCGGAATTATCTGAAGATGAGAATATGCGTGAAAGGATAATAGAGATTATCAAAAATGATGAAAATCCAATAGCAGAGACTTTAAATGCGTTATGGGTTTTGCGAGAAAAGAAAAATTATTATGATGCAGCAAAAAACGTAGCGAATATAATGAGAAGCTATTTTGCAAAAGATGGTCAAGAAGATACTAAAAAATATGCAAATGATTATACAAATAAATATAGATATGCTATAACAGTATTTATCTGTTCAGTGTACAAGAGATCTAAATTATATTACGGTTTTAATGCCATTTGTTATTTATCGAATGGAAACACAAGAACATTCATTAATTTATGTAGGACAATTATTAGTGATGCTCTATTTTATGAAAAGAAAAAATTTATCGATACAGGAATGGTATCGAAAGAGGTACAAAGTAGAGCGATACATAATTATTCACAGGCAGAATTTGATGAGATATGTTCAATAATTAAATACGGAAATTATATTAGAAATTTTGTGATGAATATTGGAAATATCTTCTCAACATTTCATAAAGATAGGAAAATGAGATATCCAGAGACAAATCAGTTTGTGTTTAGCGAGGTTGATTTGTATCCACAAGATAGAGAAATAATTGAGGTTGCAAAGAGTTGGGCTATGATAATAAAAAAAGAAAAGGCTCAGAGGGTTACAGCAAGCATAGACAAAAAAGCAGATATATACCATATTAATAAAATTTTCTATCCGATATTTAATATTTCATATAGAACAAGGGGAGGTGTTAATCCGACTTTTTCGAGAGAAGAGATACATGGTATGTTGACTTCCATGAACTATTCTCCGATTTCTCTTGATAATGAATTAAAGCAAGAAAATAAACATCAAAAGACTAGGGAAAATGGTCGAGATGATGGACAACTATCTTTGTTTGATATCGGGGGAGTATGGAATGATGAATAATAGTAGAATATACTTTATGGAAAAGATTGATACAGTTGTACTTCAGGGTGATCTGTTTATTATGTCATTTGATGGAGAAGAACGATCTTATTATGGATGGAATCAGGTTGTAGAAAAGGGCGGAAATTATAAATCTGTTCTTGTTTTATCTTATAATAGAAGTTTGTTGATGAAAAAAAAGGAATTGATCAATTCATTTCAAGAAAATGATTGGGAAATTTTGGAAGTACCTAGAGAACAAATACAATTTGTTCAATCTTTAAATAAAATAGAAAGTTTGGCAAATGCAAATAGTATAACTATTGATATTTCCTGTTTAAGGATTCCTCATTTTTTCTTATTGATGAAGTATTTAAAGATGATCTATCCGAATAAAAAAGTTAATATTATCAACACAATTCCATATGATTATATTTTTGGAGGGGAACCATTTGTTTCGTATAAATCATATTTAGGAGATTTGGAGTTGTGTGAAATAATAGGATTTGGTGGTGTGACAGATTTTACTCAGGAAGGGGATTTGTTTATCTTTTTGGGATTTGAGGGAGCCTTGTCACTAAAAGTTGTTGAGGAAACTGTTTACAAAAATTTGTTTCTTGTAAATACAATGCCATCATACTATCAAAAGTATAAAGATATTAGTGTGATTAATAACTATAACCTATTAACATCAAAAAATAATAGAATTCTTTATGCGCCGGCTGGAAATCCTTTCGAAGTGTATAATATTTTAGACAGAGAGATTAAGGAGAATCAACCAGTGTGTATTGCTCCTTTATGCACAAAGCCAATTGCTTTAGGCATTTGTATGTATGCACTTGAGCATTCTAATGTTAGGATTGTATATCCTGTATCCGATACGTATAATGATATAAAAAGTAGAGATGTACATTTATCCTATGTATATGGTATCGACTTGTAATGAATATAAGTAATAATTAAATGATAACATTCACTGATAACAAATTGATAACACCGTTCAGTACAGTCTATGGACTTAGGACAGTGGAACACATACAAAACCAAATAGAACCATAATGCCGATACAAAAATGTATAGTGACAAGGATTTATTTGCGAGTTTGAGTAAAAAGGTAAATTCCTACAAAGCCTGTATTTATGGACTTTGTAGGAATTTTTTAGATGGCGTTGGGTACGATTTGGGTACAAAAATATTGACCATTTGGAGGACAATGCTAAGTGGGAGTTTGTTTACTGTGTTGTGGATACAGTTAAATCTTCAAGAGATTCCCCAAAGACCTTATTAACTCTGTTTTTCACAAGAGAAAAACTATTTCCGGCTTTTCTGATCAATCGTTGTACTAAAGGCTCAGCCAGGCTCGTATTTGACAACCTTGAAAAAGAATGGGAACCTATGAATTTAATTTTCAAAGTTTTTCTTCAATATCTTTAATTGATTTATGGTCTTCTGTTTTCCATTCGCTTCTTCCGTTTGCATTTCTTCCCATAACAATAGCAGCTGCCAATGAAGGGCTGGTAAAGATATAGTCTTTTGTAAAGCAGAAGTTTGAATCAATGATTCCCTTTTCAATAAGAGAAGTACGTAATTTGATTAGAGGTGCAGACATACTGGGCACGGTACTGGAAGCAATTTGGGAATCTTTAAAAACTGCAAAACCATCGGGAACAATAACACCTTTGGAGCTTGCACCTCTTGCTCCCTTAATATAAAAGAGTAACTGTTTAGGTCCAGCTTTGATTGAGGAATCTTCGATGGAATCAAAAGTTTTATATCCCAAAGTGTTTACAAGTAATTTTGTATTACTAATAAATTCTGAAAGCATAGCTTCGTCGTATTCTGAAATGGATGAACATGTAGGAATTGTACTGTTTAACACGTTGGCACGCCCGGTATCCTGGGCGATATTGTAAAATTTATTTTCAAGGTACTTTACATGTGCTTTATTTAGTAGGTTATCTTTACTTATTACTGCGATACAGTCGTTCCAGTAATCTTCTTTGAGATGCTGTTTGAGTCGTGTGAACATTTTTTCGGCTTCGCCTACATAGACCGTGTCAAAATTGCTTTCATCTTTACCGAATAAGAAGTATACGCCAGTGTTTTCCGAATCATCTCGTTTTGCAAATTATGAAAGCTCATTTCGAGAAATTTTATATATACGGCCATTCCAATTGGAAAGTTCACACATGATACGGCCATTCGGATTGCCATCAAATATATACATTTGGATTGTTTTGCTAAATGCCATAGTGTTTACCTCAATTTCTGTTTATAATTGATGTTTCTGCATTTGCTGCAGAGGTTACAATGCTGAGTGCTTATAACGACAAGCTTTTGTTAAAAAAGAGTATAGCATGTGGAAAATGTTATAACAATAAAAAGCTAAACAATGTAAGTTAATCAAAAATCCCTTTTATAATTTTACCATAATTTTTACAAATCTCCCCATTCCCAATCTTTTATGATAAAATAAATCATACTATTTGAAATGGAGGACAACTATGATTCAGGATAAAACGCAGTTAGTACGTGACGGATTGGAAACTGCATATATCGATGGCAATATTGCATCTGAGACATCATATAAGCCGGGCTTTGTTTCAAATAATCACAGGGAAGGCAAGAAAGTTATTTCAGTCATAGAGAGTGAACTTCTAAAATGTGATAAGTTTCAGATAAGTGTGGCATTTATTACTTTGGGCGGTGTAACACCGCTTCTTCAGACGTTGAAAGAGCTTGAGACAAAAGGTGTTCCAGGGGAGATATTGACCTCAAACTATTTGGATTTTAGTGAGCCTTTGGCTTTGGAGAAATTGCATTCTCTGAAGAATATAAAGATTAGAATGTATGATACAAGATCTGCTAACAACGGCTTTCATACAAAGGGATATATATTCAGAGAGGAAGAAATATACAGGATCATAATTGGCAGCTCGAATATTACTAGTGCTGCACTCACGACCAATAGAGAATGGAATACGAAGCTTGTCTCCACGGCACAGGGAGAGATGTCAGAGGATATATTAAGAGAATTTGACGAGTTATGGAACTCAGAATATGCTCTGGACTATGATGTGTTTTATGAGGAATATAAGCAGAGATACGATATAATCAAAGCTCAAAGGAAAATCGCTTCAGAGGGAAATATTACCTCATTGGAGAGATATAAATTAAAACCAAACAGCATGCAGGTGAGATTTATTGCTAACCTTAAAGCTATATTGGATAATGATGAGAAGAGAGCACTTCTTATAAGTGCCACTGGTACGGGAAAGACTTATGCGTCGGCATTTGCAATGCGTGAACTTGGATTTAAGAGAGTGTTATTTCTTGTTCATCGAGCGTCACTTGCTGTACAGGCAAAGAAATCGTATCAGAGAGTTTTCGGCAGTACGATTTCTGTAGGGTTGGTTGGTGCTGGCTATCATGAATACGATAGAGATTATATATTTGCCACTGTGGAGACGTTAAATAGGGATGAGCATTTGCAAATGTATGATCCAGCCGAGTTTGATTGTATTATTCTGGACGAGGCCCACCATAGCTCGGCAAATACATATCAGAAGGTTATGAATTATTTTACTCCACGTCTATTCCTTGGTATGACAGCTACGCCTGACAAGAGGAATGACAATGATTCTGGGGAAAATATTTATGAGATATTTAATCATCAGATAGCCTATGAGATTCGTCTGCAGCAGGCAATGGAAGAGGACTTGCTGTGTCCATTTCACTATTTTGGAATTACTGATTTATCCGTTGTACAGGATACCAAGTCGAAGAATCTGTCTGAAGAAGAGTTTAATAAATTGGTTTGTGACGAGCGTGTAAAGCATGTTATAGAGCAGTCAAATTATTATGGTTACAGCGGAGATCGCGTAAAGGGATTGGTATTTTGCAGCCGTAATCGGGAATGTAAGGAACTTTCAAAGAAGTTTAATGAGTTAGGATATAGGACAATTGCGCTCAGTGGAGAGGACTCAGAGATGGTTAGGCAGGATGCGTTTGAGAGACTTGCCATGGATGAGAGAGACGCAGCGGAAGATAAGACTCCTATAGATTATATTTTCTCTGTGGATGTCTTAAATGAAGGTGTTGATATTGTCGAGGTAAATCAGGTCATCATGTTGAGACCGACTCAGTCTCCAATTGTTTTTATACAGCAATTGGGAAGAGGCCTTCGAAAAGCAGAGGGGAAAGAATACGTTGTAATCCTTGACTTTATTGGAAACTATAACAACAATTTCATGATACCGATTGCCTTATCAGGAGATAGAACATATAACAAAGATAATATCCGTAGATATGTCATGGAAGGTGAACGGATGATTCCTGGTGCATCTACGGTTCATTTTGATGAGGTTAGCAGAAAGAGAATTTTTGCGTCGGTTGATAACGCAAACTTTAGTGATATAAGGCTTATCAAAGAGAATTATACGAACCTCAAGAATAAACTTGGACGTATTCCCAGATTGAGGGATTTTGATGAATACGGCGAGATGGATGTTATTCGAATCTTTGATAATAACAGTCTCGGATCGTATTATAAGTTTTTAGTGAAATATGAGAAAGAATACAAGACTCGCTTGCCGGAGGATGAAGAAAAAGTAATCGAATTTGTTTCTAAGAAATTGGCAAATGGAAAAAGAATTCAAGAACTTCAGATGTTGAAGAGAATGCTTACATATGCTCGGGGCTTAGCTAAATTTGGTTTGTTCGCCGGACTTTCAGAGGACATGAGGAAGTATGGAAAAGATGTCAGTCAGGAGCAGAAGGAAAACATTGTAAATGTTATGACTAATGAATTCCCGGCTGGAGCGAGCAAGAAAACTTACGCGAAGTGCGTGTTTATTGAGAAAAACGAAAACGATTATAGACCAACAAAGTCATTTTCACAAATGCTGTCAAATGGCGAATTTTATGATATCCTTCAAGAACTTGTTGAATTTGGTATTAGCAGATACGAGCGTGATTATAGTAATACATATGATCAGACGGACTTTGTTTTGTACCAGAAATACACTTATGAGGATGTATGTCGTCTTCTCAATTGGGAGCAGAATGAAGTTCCGTTAAATATTGGTGGATATAAATATGACAAAAAGACAAAGACATTTCCTGTGTTCATCAATTATGATAAGGCAGAGGATATTAGTGACACCACGAAATATGAAGATCATTTTGTCCCGGGCTTCAGGGATCGTTTGATAGCTATTTCAAAGTCGGGTAGAAGTTTACAATCGGAGGATGTGCAGAATTTCCTGAAAGCGAAGGAAAGAGGTATTCGGGTAGAGCTTTTTGTAAGAAAGAATAAAGATGATAAGATTTCTAAGGAGTTTTATTATCTAGGACATATGACAGCGAGTGGTAAAACTAAAGAATTCAAAATGGCAAACACAGAGAAAACAGCAGTGGAAATTGAATGGATACTTGATGTTCCAGTGCGTGAAGATATTTACGAGTACATTGTAAATTCTTAATTGGAGGATGTTATGAAGACAATAAGAGTAGTTGCTGCAGTAATTGTAAGAGAAAAAAACAACCAAAAGCAGATATTTGCAACCCAGAGAGGATACGGAGAACTTAAAGGGGGATGGGAATTCCCTGGAGGAAAAATAGAAGCTGGTGAAACTCCACAGGACGCTCTGGTCAGGGAGATAAACGAGGAACTGGATGCAAGGATAAATGTTGGAGAATTGCTTGATACTATCGAATATGATTATCCAGCTTTTCATTTGTCGATGGATTGTTTCTTGTGTGAGCTGGCAGCAGATCATTTAGAATTAAAAGAACACGAAGATGCGAAGTGGCTCACTATAGAGAAACTTGATTCGGTCGATTGGCTGCCGGCGGACGTGACATTGGTGGATAAGATAAAGGGTAAGCATATGTAAATAAAAATATATTTGATGATATTGGTGTTGGGTTAAAGGATACTAGGACAAAGGAATTGTTAAAGGAATTACTTGTACTTGATAAACTAATCGATAATGGGAAAACAAAAGGCAAGCTGTATAGATTAAAATAATTCGTCGCTTTTTCCGTTGGAAAAGCGACGAAAAAAGCGACGAAATTATAAATAGTCATTGCACTAGTTACATCACAAGGAGCACACCGAATGGAAGACAAACGAAAGAACGCAGTCCTGGAAATCTTAAACTACTGGAAAATCACAGAATTTCTAGGTCAAACCGACATTCCACAGGAAAGTACAGAGAACAAAAAGCTGATTAAGAATATTAAGAATGGCAAAGATGTTAAGGCAGAGAAGATTGAGGTCTTCTTTGATTTGCCAGTTTTGTCGGCTTCTGATATAGATCTGGAAATGATCTTGGAAAAAGACAGGGACGACTATGCGAAGTTTCCTTCGGTTGGTGATGAGATCCATTTTTGCCTGGGGAAGGTAGAGCGGAACACAGTAGTTGATTATCTTGAGAAGTTTATAGAGGATAAATCCGATAATCCTGAGATAGTTTATCCGAAAAAGAGTGCGATCGCATGGTGCTCATTCAAGACAGATACGAAAGGTGTGTATCTTAAGAACAGTTTCCAGCTGTCATCGATACTGTGGGCAGTTGCCAAGTGGGATGAGTCAAGAGCACATAATAGTCATGACTTTTCTCTCGATACTAGTGAGTATGAAGAACTTGTTGGAGAGATCGATGAGGAACTGCAGGACCAGAATGTCGATGAGTTCATTTCAACCATATATGAAAAGATTTTTAACGAGTATGTGAAACACAGATTCTCAGAGGATCCTCAGGAATCGATGGGAATTGCCGAATACAACAGGTATGCGAGCGAACAGGTCAGAGATGCGGACGAAGACGCATTTGACTATGCTGACCTGGGTAAAAGCTTCTTTTTGAATGACATTATTCAGTTGTCAGAGCTGGTTCAGAACGGAAACTTTGGCGATGGGAATGAATATGAGAAGAAAGTGATCGAGTACATTCTGGCAGGGTACGAAAAGTCGAAAGACCCAGATGATTTACCGAGAACGATCATCTCGCCGGATGCGGGAAAAAGTGAGATGAAGCTGTTCTTTGACAGAATTCTTAACGTTACAAATTCGCCAAGGGGAAAATGGCCGGCCAAATATATGCCGGCGTTGATGCAGCAGGTTGCAGTCAATATTGCGATTAGACAGGACGGGGATGCTCCAGTTTTTTCTGTAAACGGACCTCCCGGAACGGGAAAGACTACATTGCTCAAGGAGATCGTGGCAAGCAATATTGTTGAGCGTGCCAGACTACTCGCTGAGAATGCAGAAGATCCAGACTCTTTATTTGAGATGCATTCATTTTCGCATGGACCGCTAGAGGCAAATGCGAATGCCTATTACCAGTATGCGCCTCATTATTATTCGATAAATGTTGATGAGATCAACAATTATAGTATGCTGATTGCGTCATGTAACAATGCGGCGGTGGAAAATATCACGATAGACCTTCCGAAGGCGAGGGATATACTTGACAGTCTGGAGTCGTCTGGGGATGACGAAGAGGAGATCCGCTGCGGTCTGGATGAGGTTCATGATTTGTTTGATATCAACAAGTCAGGTGATGTGGAGACTATAACCAGATATGGTAAGAGCCATGAAGAAAAGGACATTTATTTTACGCGTTATGCGGATAAACTTTTAGGCGGAGCTGACTGCTGGGGCCTTATATCCGCTCCGTTTGGCAGAAAGGCAAATATCCGTAAGTATTGCAATTCGGTCCTGAAGCCATTTGTGGAGGACTATAGATCAAATTATGTCAGAGAGCAGCATAAGGTAAAATATCTGGAGGTAAGAAAAAAGTTTTTATCTCAGTATAAATTGGTTGAAAACTTACGAAAAGAATTAGGACAGATCTGTGCTCTGGCAGGTTCGGTTCCTGTGGAGCTGCAGGAAGATGCACCAGAGAATTTGTCATGTGAAATAAGTGATGTGGAAAGAAAGCGGCAGATGCTTGAGCGTCAGTTATTTGCTGAACAAAAAGAGCTGATCGAGCTTGAGGAAAGCAGACCGAAGGGATTGTTCGCAAGGCGTAAGGATACATCCGCAAGAGATATATTCATTCAGGAGAAGAAAGCGATAATATCAAAACTTAATGGAGAGATAACTTCTTTGAACAACAGGATATCTGGCCTGCAGAATCTTCAGGAATACCAGCGGTGTATTTCAAAATACTCGCATGGGCAGATGAAGATGACCCCGGTGGACGCTGCATTTATGGAACGTTATGTATCCGAGGACGACAGGCTGTCAACAAAAGCACAGATAACCAATCCATGGTTTACCGCCCAGTACAATAGAGAGCGTGAAAAGTTATTCCTGTATGCATGTAAGCTGCACAAAGAATTTGTCATTTCTTCAAAATGCATGCGGCATAATATCATCAACCTGATGATAGCGTGGAATGTGTTTGATGATTGTGGTGAGAGGATGAAGCTTGCAGACAGAGAAGAAGCCATGCCATACATGCTTCAGAGCATTTTCCTGCTCACCCCTGTAATATCCACAACATTTGCATCAGCGCAGACATTTCTGGGCGATGTGAAGAAAAGTGGAGTGCTTGGAACTCTTATCGTCGATGAGGCGGGACAGGCACAGCCACAGATGGCAGTTGGTGCGATGTTCAGATGCAGAAAGGCGATCATAGTCGGAGATCCAAAGCAGATCGAGCCTGTGGTCACAGCGGAGACTGACATGATAAAGCAGTTGCTTACAGCAGAGATATTGGCAGGTTACAAGGATAAGAAAATCTCTGTGCAGGCTTTTGCTGACTATATAAATCCGTATGGAACTTATCTTGGAAAGGATGAGGAGAAAGAGTGGGTAGGCTGCCCACTGGTAGTCCATAGGCGATGCATTGACCCGATGTACACAATCTCAAATGTGCTTTCATATGATGGAACTATGAAGCAGCAGACGGCAGCTCCTAAGGAGGACAGGGCAAGAACATTTATCCTGGACAAGAGCTGTTGGATAGATGTAGCAGGTGCTGAGAATTCGGGCAAGAAGGATCACTTTGTCAAGGCGCAGGGCGAGCTTGTTCTGAAACTACTGGAGAGAAAATTTGAACGGGATCCTATCGATATTCCGAGGCTGTTTATCATCACACCATTTACATCGGTCAAAGAGGGAATGCTGGAGATGATAAAGAAATCGGAGTTATATGGAAAGGAGCCAAGAGTCAGAAAATGGCTTAATGCCAATAACATTGGAACTGTGCACACTTTCCAGGGCCAGGGAACGGATGAGGTTATATTCCTACTCGGATGCGACAGCAAATCTATGGGAGCAGTCAACTGGGTGAACAATAATATCGTCAATGTTGCAGCGACAAGGGCGAAGTTTAGATTTTACATGATAGGAGATAAGTCGGTATGGATGTGCAAACCGGTGAGGGTTGCGAGAGAGTGCACAGCAGAGATACTAACAGATAAAGAGGTTGCTGAGCTGCTTGGCGATAAGACCGAAGAGGCTAAGTCTGCACCTGCAAAGATGTCTATGATATGCCCGGAATGCGGGAAAAAGTTGGTTGAAAGATCGGGGAAATTTGGCAAATTTATAGGCTGCTCGGGCTTCCCGAAATGCCGGTTTACGCAGTCGGTATAGGAACAGAGCAACACCCCGTTGCTTTCCCCAATCCCCGCAATCTGTTATGATATCGACATATGAGGCGGAAGGTACAAATCCGGAGCTGGTTCTTTATAAAAAGAGGTAGTATAATGAGTTAGGTTATTTCGTCAATAATCTTTCACAATTTATATTACAGGGGGAAATACATATGATACAATGTGCCGGATGTGGCAGCAATCTGGTATATGATATAGCAAGAAAGAAAATGTACTGCAAAGCATGTGGAAATGAATACGAGCCGGAGAGTGTAGACAAGGATGAGGACAGCGAGGAACGCAAGCTTATGGAGCTTACTGTATTCATTTGTCCGCAGTGCGGTGGCGAGATATACAGTACGGATGAATCAGCGACGGGATTCTGCAGTTACTGCGGGGCAGCGACTATGCTTTCCAGCCGGCTGAAAAGCGAGAGAAGACCGGATTATGTGATACCGTTTGCGGTGACGAAGGACATGTGCAAGGCATCATATGCCACAGTAATGAAGAGGGCGATATACGCGCCGAACAGACTGAAACACAGACGAAATGTGCAGGAGTTCCGTGGAATCTACATGCCTTATTGGCTGTGTGATGTTGACCAGAAAGGTAAAACCACTGTCAGGGCGACGGACAGCTATACTTCAGGGGTTGATACAGTCAGTCATACGTATAATGTAAGATGCTTTGCGGATAATCATTACGAGAATATAACCATGGACGCATCATCGCTGTTTCCAGATGATCTCAGCAGCAAGGTGGCACCATTTGACTCGGCGGATATGAAGCCATTTTCCATGGGATATCTGAGCGGATTCTATGCGGATCTGCCGGATGTGGATTATAAGGTTTACAGGGATAAGATAGCGCAGGTGACAGGAGATATGGCGCATGATGTGATGATGAGGAAGATAAAGCATCATCTATGTACATATGATGCTATCGGTGAACCTGAGGAGCCATTGTCAGAAACGATGGATATAAAGATCACTGGAGTAAAAACCGGATTGTTTCCGGTATGGCTTTTGTCATACAAGAACGGAAAGCGTATTGCATATGCAGCGGTAAATGGCAGCACGGGCAAAGTGGCTGCGGATATACCGCTTGATATCGGCAAGTTCCTGCTGGGATGCCTGATAGGAGTGATCCCACTATACTTTTTGCTGAACTTATTTCTTACGGTGAGACCTGGCGTGCTACTGGCATTTGTATCTGCGATAGGTGCGCTTGTGACCATGGTATATTGCGATGAGATGGAGAAGATAGCAGATGTAGAGACACATGAAAATGATCTGGGATTCTTCGCAAGGCACACACTCAATGCAAAGAAAAGTGGAGGCAAGAAGAAAAAGCTACAAACAAAAAAGCTGCAAACAAAAAAGCCACAAAAAGACACAAAAAGAAAAATAAAAAATAAGATAACTTCATTTGTGAAGTTTTCCTGTTTTCTGGAAGTTATACAGCTGATAGTGTGCATAATAGTATTATTCTGCCTGAAGTTTGATATAAATCCCTTTCTTTTTAACTGGGATATTATGGGAAAGGCCAGCTATGTTGTGGCGTGCATCTCGTGTCTGGTAGCCATTTATGGGGCAGTAAAAGGCATAGTAAACGTGAGAAGAGTAAAAAGAAAAAGTGGCGTCATGGGATTATTTGTTGCATTTGCCACCATTCTGTCTGTAGCGGTCGTGTTGATAAAACCTGTTATGGACAAGTATTATTATGGATGCGTGCTTCTGGTGTGTGCTGCAACCATTCTGACACTCATAGATCTGGTTATCAGCCACAACCGGATGTCCACAAGACCACTTCCACAGTTTGAGTATAAGGGAGGTGATCATCGTGCGTAGAGCGGTAATTACCAGAATGGTGATCACTGTAATGATCATACTGCTGTTTTGGGTTATGAGATGTAATGGTGTAGTGACTGCTCAGGCATCTGAGAAGGATCAGGATGATTCGTACAGTCACCAGCATGAAGTGGTAATCAAAGATGATGCAGATGTGCTGACTGAAAGTCAGGAGGCACAATTGACGGAGACTATGAAGGAGACTGCCCGTTATTGCAATGTATTGTGTGTGACATCGAACCTTATGTACAAATCTACAGCATACCATGCGGAATCTGCCTATAAAAGAGAATTTGGCATCCGCGATGGTGTTATGTTTTTAATTGATATGAGGAATAGACAGATATACATCTATTCTTATGGCGAACCGTATAAGATCATCACCAAGACAAATGCGTATACGATAACAGACAACGTCTATGAATATGCAAGCGAAGAGAAATATTTTGAGTGCGCAAATGAGGCATTCAAGCAGATAAATATGCTGCTGGTAGGAGAGCAGATAAGCCGTCCAATGAAGCATATCAGCAACATACTCCTTGCAATAATATTTTCTATATTGCTTAATTATCTTCTGATGAAGAAGACTTCAAAGGTATATGACATGGGTTCAAAAAATCTGCTTACCGGTACAAAGGTTTCATATAATATGAATCATAAATATGATATGATCAGTGAAACGAGAAGTACAAGATCTGGATCCGGCGGTCATGGCGGAATCGGCGGCGGTGGATTCGGAGGCGGAGGCATCGGCGGTGGCGGTGGAGGCCACAGTTTCTAGTCAAAGAGAAGAAAATCTGACAAAATATAAACGATGAAAAATGCTGTGAAGAATTTTCGAAATTCACAGCATTTTATTTTCATAAGGAGGGATCCACGTAAGTGGGAGGATACCTTGTGAAGTACGCAGACGCCGCGCGAAGCGCCTAACATGCGTCTGCTCCTTTTGTAACGTTTTTCAATTATACTGGTCTTATATGTGAAGGGAGGTAAAAAACTTGGCGTCAGGAAAAGAAAAAAATGGAATAGAAGAAATATACGAAAAGTACTACAAAGACGTATATCGTTTTGTGCTGGCACTGTCTAAGAATCCCCACATAGCCGAAGATATAACACAGGAGGCCAGACTCTCTGGGAGGAGGGGCAGAATCTGCCGAATCTGAACAGTAAAAAATAGAATGTGTATACCATACAAAACTTACATTACAAATAATTAAAGTAAAAACCACCCTTTTTTGCCATTTAATTGAATAATCCATGATATACTAGCATTGTGCATGAAGTTCGCACTGTATTTACAGGGGAATTGCCCCGGATATGAAAAAGGATAGTAAGTTAAATGGAAAATAAGAAAAAGATGGTGTTCAACGTATTGTTCCTGGTTCTCATATTTGCCGGAACTGTATACGGAGTGTTTCACGGCGAGGATATAGGACAGATATCTGATATACTTCAGACGGTGAATCCTTGGTGGCTTGTACCGGGAGTGGCATGTGTCGTGGTATTTATATGGGGAGAATCAATTATCATACACTATATGATGCGTAATCTTGGCGTGAAGGTAGACAGGGGAACCTGTTTCCTGTTCTCGTCGGTTGGATTCTTTTTCAGCTGCATCACACCCTCTGCGTCGGGGGGACAGCCGGCTCAGATATATTATATGAAAAAAAAGAAGATACCAATCCCTGTTTCCACACAGGTGCTGCTCATAGTGACGATCACTTACAAGCTGGTGCTGGTACTTCTGGGACTTGGAATAGCTATATTTGGACAGAGTTTTATACATACATATATAGATGATGTGCAGTGGGTATTTTATCTTGGACTTGTGCTGAACGTTGTGTGTGTGGCAGGAATGGTGCTGTTCGCATTTCACCCGTCGCTTGCAAAGGCATTTGTGGTGAATGGCAGTAGACTTCTTGAGCGGATGAAGTTTTTAAGACACAAGAAGTCCCGTGAGGAAAAGCTCGCGGCATCAATGGAAAAGTACAACCAGACTGCGGATTACATGGTAGGACATTTCGGGATGCTGGTGGTAGTGTTCATTATAACAGTTGCGCAAAGATTCTCACTATTTGCAGCTACATGGTTTGTGTACAAGGCGTTTGGACTTTCAGGATCATCAGCATGGCTTATCATTCTCATGCAGGGAGCCATAGCAGTTGCGGTGGATATGCTTCCCCTTCCGGGCGGTATGGGAATCAGCGAAAAACTCTTTATGGAGATGTTCTTGCCGATATTTGGCAGCACATTGCTCCTGCCGGGCATGATACTCAGCAGAGGGCTGGGCTACTATACAGAACTTATGATCAGTGCAATATTTACAGTGGTGGCAAGCTTTGTGATAGGAAGGAGATCTGAATGAAACCGAGATCAGAGATGAGCATGGAACTTTATGATATGATGCTTGACCGGGGGTATCCGGAGGAGTTCTGCGATCTCATAACAAAGAATCTGAATACCGACTTCACTGCCGGAAGGATGATAGGATACCTGTCTCACTATCAGGAGCTGCCGCTTGAGGAGATTGTGGATGAGATGCTTTCCATCCTCACAGATAGAAACAGGATCATGCAGAAGAAAAAACTTGAGAGCAATAATGCCGAGTGGAATAGATTTCTGGAAGAAGGATTTGGACTTTCAGATGATGAATAAACGACACATATCTAGGTGCTGAAGAACAAAAAATAAGAAAAAGCAGTCTGCGTACATCGCCAGAGTTATACATGGTGATGATCCGTCAGACTGCTTTTGTCTGTTTAGCCTATACCTCCAAGTACGATTCCAAGGATCAAAACAAGCAGACATACAGGACAGTAGATATATTTGCAGATTGGAACAAATTTCTCTGTAAATTTTTTATCCCTGCCGGTGTTGACCTGCTCTTCAACATATTTTTTGCCACATACCCAGAAGAACATAATTCCGGCAAGCCCTGCGCCGAGCGGACAGATGTAGATGGACAGAATATCCATCCAGTCTGACACGATACCCTGTATGCAGATGGACACGACAACTGCAATGGCACCAATGATGGCGCATGCGGGTTTTCTGCCGACGCTCAATTTTTCCTGAACAGTTGCAATCGGTGCTTCATATAGATTTATAAGTGATGACAGTCCAGCCATAAACACAGCCACAAAGAAGATGATCGCTATGATATATCCTCCCGGCATTGATTTGAACAGACAAGGCAGGAAGATGAACAGCAATCCGGGACCTCCCTGGTCGAGCTGAGCTCCGGCAGTCGCCATGGCAGGTATTATGACAAGCGCTGCAAGCATGGCAGCAATGGTATCGAAGAGGGCCACGCGTCCGGCAGCTTCCGGAATGTCCTCACTGTCGGGAAGGTAGGAGCCGTATATCAGAGTTCCGTTTCCAGCGACAGACAGTGAGAAGAATGCCTGTCCCAGGGCAAATATCCATGTTTTTGGATCCGCGAGAACCTTCGGTTCTATGCGGAATATGTATTTGTATCCATCTATTGCCCCCGGCTGGCATGCCGCGTATATAGCCAGAATGATGAACAACACAAAGAATGCAGGCATCAGGATCTTATTTGCCTTTTCGATGCCATTCCCTACTCCAAACATGAGGATGACGATTCCTATGACGAGGGCTATGATCTGCCACATATTATTGCCAAATGCAGAGGCCATGCCGCCAAATTCAGCACTGAATCCGTCTATGTCAGCCGGAGACAGCGTGCTTCCGGTGAAAGCACCGATCATATACTTGAGTATCCATCCCATGACTACGGTGTAACCGATCGCCATTGCAAGGGCACCGAGCACAGGTATTCCGCCGAGCAGCTCTCCAAGTTTTCGTTTCCCTTTTCGTTCCATAGCGATTCCAAATGCGTCGATTGGTCCAGACCTTGTAGCCCGGCCAAAACTCATCTCGCCAATGACTCCGGTAAATCCTATAAGTACTACAAATATAAAATAGGGGATGAGATAAGATCCGCCCCCGTACATGGAGACCCTTGTGGGAAACATCCAGATGTTGCCCATTCCCACGGCTGATCCGATGCAGGCAAGGATGAACCCCCATTTGTTGTTAAAAGATTCTCTGGTTTTCATGTAATATTCCCTCCAAATATGTTTGTCCCCGCACCGCGCCAGATCTCCTTAACATCGTGAGTATTGTGCGAAAATGCGTTAACTTTATTAATATACATGAATTTGTTATGGATGTAAATTAAATTGTTTCATGCGCATTACCCTCTTGTGCATTACCTCTTGCGCATTACCCTTGCGTATTACCAACATGCAGATTACAATATATTAGGCAAAAATGGTTGTGTATTAAAAATGAGCCTGAATTTATTATGGATAGATGTCCGACAAGGGAGGCAGAGTTATGGGATCACAGAACAAAAAATCACAAAAATATGAGCATATAGTACATCCATTTCCACCGCTTTATGATGATGATTCGGAGATTCTTATATTGGGAAGTCTGCCATCAGTGAAGTCCAGAGAGCAGATGTTCTTTTATGGACATCCCCAGAACAGATTCTGGAAGGTTATGAGCAGGGTGCTGGGGGAAGAACTCCCAACCACCATTGATGAGAAGAAGATTATGCTTCATGCACATCACATTGCACTCTGGGATGCTATATACAGCTGTGACATCATAGGGTCAAGTGACAGCAGCATAAAAAATGTAATTCCTACAGATCTTGGGGAAATAATCAGTTCATCAAAGGTGACAAAGGTCATATGTAATGGAAAGACATCCGGGAAGTATTTTTCAAAATACCAGCAGAAAGAACTCGATATAGAACCGGTGATACTTCCATCCACAAGTCCTGCAAATGCAGCATTTTCTGTGGATAAGCTGGTTGAAATCTGGGGGACTGTCATTCCGGATAGCTGTAAATCTCTTGAAACTTTTCAAAAGACGGGTGTTAAAAGCCCAATATAATTGCTCAAATGTAGATATAATGTAAACAGAATCTCAACATTTTCTAAAGCTTAAAAAAGAATGATGTACAATGTAGCAGAATATGTTATTATAAAGGACGCAGCCGGCAGACAGTGACAATTCAGATACAATGATACAAAAGGCTGTAGCAAGGTAATCAGAGATTAAGGTCGGATCAAAAGGAGAGAAAAAATGGCACTTAGTTTTATTGAGATACTTAAGGTAGTGTTCCTTGGTATCGTTGAGGGAATCACAGAGTGGCTGCCTATCAGCAGTACAGGTCATATGCTTTTGGTGGATGAGTTTATCACGCTCGATGCCAGCGACAGTTTTAAGGATATGTTCTTTGTCATCATACAGCTTGGCGCAATACTTGCGGTAGTAACTATTTTTTGGAACAAGATGTGGCCGTTCCAGATGAAAGATAAGACGCAGTCGGTATTCAAGAAGGATACATGGAGCATGTGGTTTAAGACGGTTGTTGCCTGTATACCGGGAGCCGTAGTTACGTTATTGTTTGATGATTTTATTGAGGATCATCTGCACACCGCAGTGGTCATATCGATAGCTCTTATATTTTATGGAATTGCATTTATCGTGATAGAGAACTGGAATAAGACCAGGACGCCTAAGGTTGAGACGCTGAATGATATTACATACAAAACCGCTTTTTTCATAGGAATGTTCCAAGTGCTTTCGATCATCCCGGGAACTTCACGTTCAGGTGCGACCATCATAGGCGCATTGCTTTTGGGCGTATCCAGAGTGGCAGCTGCGGAATTCACATTTTTCCTGGCAGTTCCAGTCATGTTTGGCCTCAGTGCACTTAAGCTTATAAAGTTTGGACTTTCATTCACCGGTGCAGAGCTTGCTATACTTATAATAGGATGTGTAGTGGCATATCTTGTTTCTATTGTGGTGATCAAATTCCTTATGGGCTACATCAAGAAACATGATTTCAAGATATTTGGATGGTACAGAATAGTTCTTGGAGTTATAGTTCTTTTGTATTTTGCCTTCTTTGCGTAGGCTTTCAGATAATACGATACAGAAATTGGATAAAAATATAACAAACACCCCATAATTTCATTTGTAAATGAGATTATGGGGTGTTTGTGTGTATAGTTTCCAGTTTAGAACAGGTTCATAGCTCCGATGATACCCTGGTTGCCTTCAAGCTTTGCAGGTACAATATACGTGTCCGGATCCTTTACCTGTGGCATATCAATGTATCCGGAGAGAAGTTCGGTGTAATATTTGCGGATCATAGGAAACAGAAATTCATTGGACATGACGCCTCCCCCAAGGACTATCCTTTCAACAGAGTAGCACATGGTATAGTTTACAAGAGCTTCTGCTATATAGTATGCTTCCAGATCCCATACAGGTGAGTCAGCGGGGATATCTTTGCCCTTCATCCCGGTTCTTCGCTCCAGCATAGGTCCCGCAGCCAGACCTTCAGCACAATTCTGATGAAAACGGCATGAACATGGCGTGTCATCGCCATCACGTCTAGGTATGAGGATATGACCGGTTTCCGGATGCATCATGCCGTGGATGAGATGTCCGTCAGCTATCACGCCGCCACCTATACCGGTGCCTATGGTGAGATACATTCCAGAGTGAAGTCCTTTTAATGCGCCGAATAGAAATTCGCCCCATGCAGCTGCATTTACGTCTGTATCCACAACAACCAGACGCTTAAGAGCCTCACTGAATGTTTTATAGAAATTGAATCCCTCCCATGCTTTCTTGGGACTCTTTAAAATGGTTCCATATGATGGGGAATTCTGGTTTACATTTGCCGGTCCGAATGTTCCTATGCCAAGTGCTGATATGTTGTGTTTCTTAAAATAGTCTATCATGACTGGAACAGATTGATCAGGCGTATCTGTTGGAATAGATATTCTGTCTATTATGTTCTTGTTTTCATCACCTATTGCGCATACCATCTTGGTACCGCCGGCTTCGAGCGCTCCGTAGTACATATTTTCCTCCTCATCGCTGCAGTAAGACAGCATAAAATAATATAAAAAAGTTATATCTATTATAATATGAAGACAGATACATGTCACGCATAATGGTGCGAAAAAGACAGTAACATGATGTACATTTTTTCGGACACTTGACAAAGTAAGATAGAGCCATATTAGGGAATGCAGGAGCGGAATGCATTCTAAAAAACGTTTTGTAGATACAGTTCGAAAGAGTGAACAGGAGGCGTGATTATGTTAAAAGGTTATTTCGTGTCAGATGGATATATGGGATATGTGGACGGTCAGTATCAGTTATTTGCTGATGAGAGTGATTATATCGACTATATTGAGAACTAAAAGGAATCTAACTTGAGTTTATTAGCTAATTAGCTGTTACTCATTATTATATATGTGTTATGATGCTGTAACGGGTTAGCAGATAAGAGGGTTATATATGCATGTATTAGAATATGTGCATTATTTGTATTGTATAAAGAAGATACTGCGAGACTATGTATGGGTGAATGATCAGAAAGAATAAGACGTAATATATGAATGTCAGAGGAGAACATAGTGGAGAAAGTATTGAACAGTACAGTATCAGAGAAACAATTAAATAGAAAAGAACATGTGATGGACATGACAGAAGGGAACAGTCTGAAACTTATCATGAAGTTCTCGATTCCTTTGCTCATAGGCAATCTGTTTCAACAAGTATACAGTGTGGTTGATTCAGTTGTTGTCGGAAGGCATCTCGGGGCAAATGCCCTGGGCGGAGTTGGCTCGGTTGGAATGATAAGTTTCCTGTTCTTTTCTTTGTGTAGTGGGATGGCATCTGGGATAGGTGTTGTCATAGCGAAGTATTTTGGTGCAAAGCGTGATGATCTTGTGCGAAAAGCCATAGCAAATTCCATTTACGTGATATTGGGAGTTGGCTTGCTCATGAGTGTGCTGGGGGTCTGCCTTACGGGGCCGCTCATCAGGCTTATGAACACGCCTGCGGAGACAGTTCCATACGCGTATACATATATGAAGATAACCTGTGCCTTTACGGTGGCAGTTGCGGTATATAATGGAATATCTTCGATACTGCGGTCTCTTGGTGATTCGAGAACTCCGCTGATATTCCTAATGATCGCATCAGTTATAAATGCAGTGCTGGACATAATATTTGTGGTATATCTGGATATGGGAGTTGCCGGAGCTGCGTATGCAACTGTATTCAGTCAGATTGTCTCGGGAATAGGCTCGATAATATATGCAGTGAAAACCAATTCATATTTCAAACTCAGACGAGAAGACTTTAGGGTAGATCACAGTATATTAAAAGCAGATTTCAAGATAGGACTTCCGATGGCAGTCCAGACTTCTATGATATCCATATCGTGCTCACTTCTTCAGGCGCTTATAAATGGATATGGTCCTGCGGTCATGGCAGCTTACACTGCAACCGGAAAGGTGGAGGGGATAGTATTCCAGCCGTTTTCGTCGCTTGGGCTTGCACTTTCGACATTTGCCGGACAGAACATTGGAGCAGGGCAATATGACAGAATAAAAAAGGCTGTATGGCAGGCGGAATGCATAACAATAGGTTTGAGCGCTGTACTCTTTGCTGCAATACTGCTTTTCAGAGAAAACATCATTCATTTCTTCGTGACGGATCAGGAGGTTATCCGCCTTGGCGCAAAGGGCATGGTGATATCGGGCAGCATGTATGTTGCACTTGGAACTATCTATACGTTGAGAGGTGCCTTAAACGGTATGGGGGATGTGGTATTCTCCATGATAAACGGTTTCCTGGAGGTCGGCGGCAGGGTTGTGTTTGCGCTGTTCCTCATGTATGCTTTGGATATGGGATTCTGGGGAATCTGGTATACGAATATATTCACGTGGATAGTCATAGCACTGACAGCTGCGGTGAGACTGATCGTGTATCTGAAAAAGGCACAAAGAAATACTAACCAGATGTAATTATAAAATAATGATGATTAATGAAAAAAGACCGGACATGCTTAGGTATGACCGGTCTTTTATATTTTGACAAAAATCCAGTGCTATATTATTTTAGATATATAACAAATGGGAGATGCAGATCATATGTCAAATGAGATAACAGGAAATACTGCAAAAGAGAAAAGTCTGGATAGTATACACATAAGGAGCATAGTTGTACTTGCCATGTTCAGTTTTGTATTTCTGGGGACAGAGTTTTTCTATGACAATCGTGCTGCGGAAGTGGTGGATGCAAGGAAGGTACTTCTTTATCAGAGCGTGATATTGCTTGCAAGCGTAGTGGGGGTATTCATGTATGCCCTGATCCAGAAAAAGGTAGGAGACAATATCGTAAAAAAAGTGATTATAGCCTCGAATTTTGTGGGGGTATTTGCACTTGCAGGGATAATGTTCGGAGATGAAAGCATAATATTGTTGTATGGCATAGTGTTCTTCATTATCTGGGGTATGACAGGATGCTGCACATATCATGCTGTGGCTGGTGCATATACGGATAGAAAGCATCTCACTGTGACGGTTGGCATATCATATGCTGCGGGGCTGTTTTTACAGTATATTAATTATAATGTCATAGGAAGCATGACGATACGGCTTGTGGTGTTCATATTGGCTGTCGTGGTAATTGTGACAATATTTATGGTATATAGTGATACAGCGTACGCACCAGAGAAGATAGGGGACGCGGAGCAGAGTGCCAGCAGCAAGTTTGTAGCATTTGCGTTCGTGATCGTAATATTGCTCATGACTTTCATATTTTCAGAACTTGACAATATTGTGACACTTGTACATGCAGAGGGCGGTGCGGATATAGGTCAGTGGCCAAGACTTTTCCTGGCGATCAGCGGTATAGCAGCGGGATTGCTGTTTGATATAAAGGATCAGAGATTTATGAACCAGATGATGTATTGTGTAACAGTGCTGTCTGTAATTGCAATGCTGGTCATAGAATTTGGGGGAGCGTTCCTCATAGGACTCATTGTATTTTATCTCGCAGCAGGATTTTTTGTTGTTTATTTCACCACAGGATTTATAAATGTCTCCTACACCATGAAATGGCAGTCATTTTGGGCGGGAGCAGGCAGGACGATAAATAATATTGGTGCAGGTATTGTGGGAGTTATATCATATGTGATCGTTAAAACGCCGGGGATCATGGCGATGAGCGTCACAGTTATACTGTTACTGGTTTTCATAAGTATAGCAGTGTTTGTGCTTGAGAGCCTTCAAAAGAAACAATATAGACAATATGATGAGGAAAAAGTGATGAGATCATCGAAGAGTTCAAGTGAAAGAACTGAGGTGGACTTTGAACGATTTGCAGACATGCACGGTCTCACTGGCCGTGAACGGGAGGTTTTGCAAAAACTCCTTATATCTGACGAAAGTATACAGAAGATTGCTGATGAACTATATATATCCAGGGCATCATTATACAGACATATATCATCCATGAATGAAAAGACAGGGACTAAGTCAAGGGTAGGTCTGATACAGTATTATTACAGTTGGCACGAGGAATGACACTATAGACGGGAAAGTGTTGGATGACCAGCCGTGTCAGGAAACTTAAAATGACATTATTGATTAAAAAAATGAGACAAAATTGAATATGAGACATATGTAACGTTACGAAAACGGCAGCAAATGACTATAATCTATGATATGAAACAGATGGGTGGAAGATGCATTTCATCTGTATACGAGAACTATCAAACTATCCTATCAAACTATCATAGAAAGGGGAATGACTATGAAACATTTCAGAAGATTGACATTTTTGCTGTCGTTTATTTTAATTCTGACAGCGGGCGGCGTTGTGGCGATGGCTGCGAACAATGGACCGTGTGAAGATGAGGAAGAGAGCTATGCATATGTTCAGTTTTACAATTCGGAGAAAGACGACATGATATATGTGTACAGCTTCAGAACTCCACAGGAAGGAATAGCGACAAGTGCAAAAGGTGCAGTATATGACAAAAAAACAAATACGCTGACACTCACCAATTGTAATATGCCAGACTATATGCTCAGCATGAATATGATGGGAGACAATTTCAAGATCAAACTGGTTGGTTCAAGTCACATAGGTATGTTGTGTGCCTGGGGATATGGATATGGCGGTTCGGTTGAGATTGTTGGTGATGGTAAGTTATATGTCAATGAGGAACAGAAGAAGTCAGATGCCATAGTATTACAGCCGGAAGGAACAAAGTCTTACTTCAGGATAAGTGGGAATGCGGAAGTGTATGTATATGCAGGTAAAACAGATGGAAGTATTGTTATAGCAGATTATACAACTGTTGCTGATTGCTTTGTCGTGAATGGACTCACTGGTCTGAAAAAGGAGCAGGCGTCCGAGATGAGGTATGATGAAATACAGGCGATTATTGTAGACATGGAGAATTCACATGATTGTCACGTATATACAAAGGGCGATAATGGAAAAAAATATACAGTAGAAGATTATGTCAGAACTTACTATAACGATGATGGCAGTATAAAGGCAGAAAATGTTAAGGGATACACGTTATATGAGCTTATGCTGATGCCTGGATATACAGACAAATATTATATGCGTGAAATTGATGCCACGGATGGTGTTTTTGATCCGGAAAAGTACGGTTATACAGATACGGAAGAAAACGTAAATGGGTATTCATACAGATCAACTATGCCGGCAAAAGTATATATTGATCAGAATACTGGTGACCGGTGCGTATTCATGCGTGATGCAGTAGATGATAGTTATAAAGAGTTTGAAAATTTTAAGTATGATATCAAAGGTGAACTCGGAGATGTGACGGATAAATATGGAAATGTTATGTCGTACTGTATGGTTGAAAAGTCTAAGGATAATGTGAAATTCACAGATGTTGAGTTTGATGATCCTGATTATTTATTGTCACAGGGTTATAAGATTTCAGGTGAACTGGAGTACATAAAGGGATTTTATAAAGTGTACAGCAATGCCAAGTCGGCAGTTCTCACTTCAAAGACCCAGACTGCTTGTAAGCATACATCAAAGGTAAATAAGGTCACGAAAAAGGCGACAATGACGACCGATGGAATCATAACCACAACATGTAAATCCTGTGGCAAGAAGCTTTCAACATCAAAAATCGCCAAAGTGTCTACGGTTAAACTGAGCGCGGTGTCATGTGTATATAATGGCAAAGTCAGAACACCAGCCGTTCAGGTGAAGGATTCAGCTGGGAAGGCTCTGGTAAAGAATACAGATTACAAGGTCATTTACAGTGCGGGGAGAAAAAGTGTAGGAAAATATCTGGTAAAGGTCACATTTGCAGGTTCTAAATATTCTGGAAGTAAAACGATGGCGTTTGAGATCAATCCAAAGGGAACAACGATAGTAAAGAAGGCGGCAGGAAAGAACAGTATTGCGATAAGATGGAGTGCCCAGAAGGTAGAGACCTCCGGATATCAGATACAGTGTTCGACTGATAGCCGATTCAGGAAGAACAATAGGACTGCCACGCTGCGAAATAACGCCAAGACATATTACAGGATATCAAAATGCAATACCGGCAGCGTCTACTATGTGAGGGTAAGAACATATAAAAATGTGAAGGTGAGCGGAAAAGTTGTTAAAATCTATTCAGCATGGAGCAAAGTGGTTGCGATAAAAGCAAAATAGATGATCAAAAGTAAACGAAGACCATAAAAATATCACAGCGGGCATTTCATATGACATGGAATGTCCGCATTTTTTATATGTGGAAAAATCACCTAAAAGTATTATAATATACGGTGAATTTAGTATTGAGCTAAGAACTGTGAATGGAGAATAATATAATATGAAGAAAATACTCGTGGCGGTGGATTCATTTAAGGGAAGCATGACTTCCATTGAGGCGGGGAAATCCATAGAAAAGGGAATAAAAATAGTACTGCCAGACAGTCAGGTCAGGGTTAGGCCTGTGGCTGACGGCGGCGAGGGTACAACAGAGGCGATTATATATGGAAGAAAAAATGTTAATGCTGAGAAGTGCACGGTGACGGGACCGCTAGGAGAGCGGCTTACGGTGAGTTATATCACATACGATGCAGATGAGGGAAAGACAGCGGTCATGGAGATGTCAGCTGCTGCTGGACTTCCGCTTGTACCGGGGGAGCAGAGAGATCCTATGCACACAACAACTTACGGCGTCGGTGAGATGATAAGAGATGCGGTCTCAAAGGGCTGTGAGCGTTTTATCATCGGGATAGGTGGCAGTGCTACAAATGACGGCGGGATAGGAATGCTTCAGGCACTTGGCTTTTCTTGCCTTGATGCGGATGGGAGGGATGTGCCCTATGGAGCGGAGGGACTTGGAGTCCTAGAACGTATCATCAGCCCGTATAAACCGGAGAGAGGTGGAAATACTGTAGAATTTTTTAGTGTTGGTGACTCTGGCATGCATAGCGGAGACGACGTAGATGTTGCATTAAAGTTATCTTACTGCACGTTCTCAATAGCATGTGACGTGACGAATCCACTTGTAGGTGAGCTTGGATGCAGCCGTGTATTTGCACCGCAAAAAGGTGCGGATGCGGAGACTGTTGAGCTTATGGATGTATATATGAAGCATTATGCCGATGTAGTGGAAAGATCCGTTGAAGGAAAATCTGACAGATACACCCCAGGTTCCGGCGCGGCGGGGGGGCTCGGATATGCATTTCTCATGTTCCTCGGCGGAAAACTAACGCCGGGAATTGATATAGTTTTGTCTGAGACAGGGCTTGAGACAGATGTAGAGTGGGCGGATACAGTCATAACAGGTGAGGGCATGATAGACTCCCAGACCATGATGGGTAAGACCCCATCCGGAGTGGCAAGGCTTGCAAAGAAACACAGTAAATATGTGATCGCCATAGGAGGATGTCTCGGAGATGGTGCAGAGGCTTGCATCAAAGAAGGCGTGTTCAATGAGTGCTATGCGGTAAACAATGTGCTTGGGATAGATGACAGTGATCCGGAGCAGGTGAGAACGGCGATGAAGCCTGAAAATGCTGCGGCGAATCTGACGACGTGTGCCGCAAAGATCACAGAACTTAAGAAACAGATGTCGGCACGTGTGTGCAGACCTGCACGGCTTAGATAGATATGGTATTTTTACGAGGAGGATAAAAAGATGACAAGAGAAGAATCGTGGGAATTACTCACAGAGTACAACAAGAACGAGTTCAGGACATTTAGACCATGATCCGGGGTATAAAGAAAATCGGAGAATTTGTCCGCAAAGAGACAGTGCTAAGTGTGGCACTTTTTCTGGCAGTGATATCGGCATTTGTTGTGCCTCCGGACAGAGCGTATGTGGACTACATAGATTTCAGGACACTTGCGATACTTTTCTGTCTTATGACGGTGGTTGCGGGATTTTCACAGCAGGGGATTTTTAACATCGTAGCAAAGGGCATGATAAATCGTATGGGGTCACTCATGGCGGTGACATTTGTGCTTGCATTTATGTGTTTCTTTTTCAGCATGTTCATCACAAATGATGTGTCGCTCATAACATTTGTACCGATGACACTTACGGTCCTTGGTATGGCA
>ENA-OOQO01000277-OOQO01000277.1-human-gut-metagenome-genome-assembly--contig:-NODE-277-length-32939-cov-2.607408_pt1 | contig 32939 bp, 24 predicted proteins | sample MGYA00241088_ERZ501162 | MGnify/ENA primary metagenome ERZ501162 (study PRJEB25962, sample SAMEA2042497) | human gut metagenome | biome: human gut; feature: human-associated habitat; material: faeces... | reverse complement strand
TTATAACTATGGTGCCGGTAACAAAAAACAGCTGCACAGCCTGCTTAAAAAAAGCCTTGTGATCACCGCCGTCACAGCCATAACAATGACGGTTTTGTCCGAGGTTCTGGCACTCCCTATCGCAAGAATATTTGTTGGCTATGATGATACACTATGCCGTATGACCCAGACCGGTATGATGCTTTTTTCCATATCATTCCTGTTCTGCGGATTCAACGTATTTGGCTCAGGTTTCTTCACAGGTCTAGGCAACGGGCTTGTATCCGCAACCATATCTTTCCTCAGAACACTGGTGATACAGCTTGCAGCGGTGTTGATGCTGCCTATGGTGTTTGGCATCAATGGAATCTGGTGTGCTGTGGCCGTAGCGGAGGCTGTGACCCTTGTCATAACTATCACCTTCCTTATAAAAAATAAAAAGAAATACGGATATTAAACAAAATAAGCCGGAGTATGTGATTTTTAATTATCACGCACTCCGGCATTTTTACATCACCCTATTCACTATGTTCTTAAGTTCCGGATAGCTGGACACAGCCAGTACATCCTCGTCCGTCTTGTTCTGCAGCGACAGATACCACACTGGTGTCATTCCGGCATTTTTCGCTCCCATGATATCCTTCTTGTAGCTATCACCCACATAGATGACCTCATCGTTCTTTACGCCCAGCTTTGTGGCTATCATATCAAACATCCTGCGGTTCGGCTTTTCTATACCAGCCTCCTCGCTTGTTATCATTGCGTCAAGTCTGCCCGTAAGTCCAAGTCTGTCTATCTTCCTGAACTGGATATGAGCAGTCATATCTGTACAGATACCTATCTTTATCCCTCTGGCTTTCATATCATCTATAAACTCCAATGCCCCGGGGAATATGGATATCTTGTTCAGAAAATTGTTCCAGAAGTAATTATACACCTGCAGATCATACTTAAATGGTGATACCCCCAGGATCTCCAGCATCTTCTGGAAATACAACACCCTGTTGTGCTGCGCCGCCATATCCCAGGCAGAGAGCTGATCCTTTACCATGTCTCTGCCTTCTTCAAATGCTTTCATCACTGTCACTTCATCTATATGAAGAAGTTCATTTGCCACATATCTCACAGTGTCTTCCACTGCCTTATCATTCTCGTGAAGGCAGTCGTATAATGTATCATCTAAATCAAATACTATTGCTCTTATCATATATATCCTCCTATGTATTGTGCCGGGTGTTCTAGTTCATACTGTATACATAGTATATAAATTTTGAGCTTTTTTTACAATCTCATCCTTGTGCGCATTACACCAATTATATTCATACCCTTAGGGGGGACGGAGGTACCTGTCCCCTCCGTCCCCATGGACGTTCCGTCCGGAAAAGCAAAAAACCTGACGGTTTTTACACCGTCAGGTTCTATAGAAAATAGCGAGTGATCATTTTTATTTAATTATATATCCAGCTACCGGCACTCACGTCGAACTTCCTTGGTAATAGTTGTTCCACCAGTCTTGTACCAATTGTCCACGAAACTATCAAATTCATCCAGATCTGCTTCACCTGTAACTATCTTCAGGTAAGTGTCGCTCTCTAGATTCTCAAGGTGCCACCAGTCTGACATCATGGTCTCGGTCTCCCCGAAGTACAGAGATTCGACTTTATTTGTACGCGCATCATTGAGGATCTTGCACGCAGTTATACGGGATGTATATGCCGCCCAGTCCTCCGATGACGCATTGTCTTCATTCTTAAGATATGAATCACATGCTTCATAATAAGACTGTTCCAGCAGATTCAGATCATCTGACTGCCTTACGCCAGAGAACACATGGCTCAGCTCGCCATAACATATCTGAAGTGCATTGTTGTAATCCACGTTCATCGCAAGTGGTCTTGCGGTAGGATCCACATTGAGTTTGTAGTAATCCTTTATAGCCTGATTGTCTTTATCCTCATATCTTACATAGTCAAACAGCACACTTATTATCTTGCACACTATCTCCGGGTGCTCATATCCCTTTTTGACAACCACAAAATTGCCATACGGAACCTGGGTATGATAACTAGTTGAACCATTTTCCTCTGTGGCAAGCAGATATGGCTCCCATTTTGCTGTTGGATCGTCCGCTACAGCATCCATAAGAGGATTATTTGGAGCCCACCATGGTCCGAAGAACGAACCACACTGTCCATTCACTATGAGTTCTATTATGTTGCTGCTTGTCCGCATGAGGAAATTCTGATCCAGAATCCCTTCCTCGTACATCTCATGTATATGCTCCAGAGCCTTCTTTGCCTCCGGCTGTACAGAACCATACACAACATTTCCATCCTCATCCTTTATCCACTGTTTTGGAAATGCCCCATATGCGGCAAATACTATATCGAGCGTGTACTCGCTGCTATAACCACAACCGCCGCAGAGACTTGTGTCTGCCACCAGCCCTACGGTATTTCCTTCACCATTATTTCCCGGATCCTTCTCAATAAACTGTCTGATAATCTCCTCCGCGTCTGAAAGCGTTCTCGGAGCCTCAAGTCCCAGCTTATCCATCCAGTCTTTTCTAAGCCATATCAGATTTGGTCCATCTGATATATTTGTCTCAGGTATGGCCATGATACGGTCATCAAATGTGACCACATCCATGATACTGCTGCCATAACTCTTATATATGTTCTTTATCGTTTCACTCATACAGTTGTTATAACTGTCTGTGAGATCCTCGATCATGTCATTTTCCACCAGATACTGCAGCTCATCCATGTCCTGGACGATCATCACATCCGGAAGATCCTTCTGTGCTATCACCATGGATACATTATCATCATACTGATTATCAGCAGCCTCAAATATATCCTGGTTCTGCACATTTAAGATTTCGTTTAATATCTGTGTGTATGCGTTATTTTCATACGTTTCTCCCTGTGGGAGATTTGAATTATTTGCACCGGACAGCTTTCCCAGGGTATAGGTGAGCTGTTCCGGATACCTTCCAAGCGGCGTTGTCTCCGCAATATGCATGGCAGACTCATATTCTGCATCTGTGGTCGCCTTAGACGGGTTGGAGGGGGTGTTATTGTCCTGGCAGCCACATATTATTATAAGGGTAATTGTTAGCACACATGTTATTATTTTTTTCAGATACTTGAATTTATATCGCTCTGCTGGCATATGCTTTCCTCATTCCACTTGTTTATGCAAATAATTTCATATATTATCCTTAACCCTTTACGCCTCCAGACATGCTATCCTTGTAGCACTTCTGCATTATCATAAAGAGAATGATAATCGGTACGGATATCAGCACTGCGCCAGCCGCAAATGAGTTGAACCAGTTGTACACATACTCTTTCTCGAGCATGTTCCAAAGTCCGATGGATACTGTGTAATAGTCCTTGTTGGCTCTGCATATAACCTTGGCAAACACGAAATCAATCCATGGTGCAAGGAACGAATTCAGAACCGTATAAACTATGATCGGACGGCTGAGTGGTATGATGATCCTTGTAAATGACTGCCATCTTGTAGCACCATCAAGGTATGCTGCTTCTTCCAGCGACTTTGGTATAGTATCAAAGAATCCTTTGGCGATATAGAATCCAAGTCCTGAACCGCCTGAATATACGAGTACCAGAGCAACCCTGATGAGTGAGCCTTCTGAAAGTCCCAGAACCTTAAGGATGTAATACACAGCTATCATAGCCATGAATCCCGGGAACATTCCAAGGATAAGTGCCACATTCATAAATGGCTTTCTCAGTCTGAAACGCATTCTTGACATACAGTATGAAACTGCAAGCACGAACGCTGTTGATATTATACATGAGAAAATTGCTATTATCAAAGTATTCTTGAACATCTGCATGAAGTTCAGAATACCTGTGTCTGTAAAAAGCTTTGTATAGTTCGCCAGAGTCAGAGACTTTGGCAGCAGAGTTGAAACATACTGTCCTTTCTCTCCTCTGAAGCTTATCATGATTATCCATGCGATCGGCAGTACCCAGATAACCGAAAGGATTACCAGTATGATATGAACCACGATGTCTCCCAGTGTCCATTTGCTTCTTGCTTTAATCTTGTTATTTGATTTAGCCATTACTGAAATCCCTCCTCATCTTTATATGATGCGGTGTTGTGGTAAGTTACCAGTGACACAACAGCGAGAACTATGAATGTCATGATACCTATAACAGCACCTAAGTTGTAGTACTGATTATCAACCGTCAGCTTATAGAGCCATGTGACAAGAAGATCTGTCTTTCCGGCAGTCTTTCCAACCGGAGTAGGCGCTCCATTTGACAGAAGGTAGATAACGTTGAAGTTGTTGATATTTCCTGCAAATGTTGTTATCAGATATGGTGCTGTGACAAACAACATATAAGGAAGAGTGATCTTGAAGAAGATCTTTACCGGGCCTGCGCCGTCAACTCTCGCAGCCTCGTATATCTCCTCCGGTATGCTCTGGAGAATTCCTGTGACCTGCATGACGGTAAATGGAATTCCTATCCAGATATTGATGACAATTACCATGACTCTGGCAAGTGTTGCATTGCTCCAGAATGGAATAGCATTGTCGATTATTCCGTTATTTATAAGTAATGTATTGACGATACCATTCTGACTGAAGATCGTTCTCATCAGAAGAAGTGATACGAACTGCGGAACCGCTGCTGAGAGCATGAAGATCGCTCTCCACATACCTTTTGCCCTGGTTCCCTTTCTGTTGATCACCATTGCGAGTATCATTCCAAGGAAGTAGTTACTGAATGTGGCTGCCACAGCCCAAACAAGCGTCCAGCCAAGCACTGACCAGAATGTACTTCCTATTGCATCACTAAAGTTCAATATCTTTGCAAAATTCTTCAGTCCAACCCAGTTGAATATAACTGTATGTGAACCAAGCTTGCTGTAATTTGTAAATGCCATAAATATCATGAAAACCAATGGCAATATCGTAAATACAACGACTCCAAGTACAGGAAGTGGAAGAAGGAATGCATGAAGATTGCTGTCAAACAGACTCTTCACATCGTCCTTAAACTTTGGAACCTTTTTGCCCTTATCCCACAGGCAATACGCTTTGTATGCGCTCTCTATACTTACTACCCAAAGGCAGATGAATGCGAAAATTATAAACAGTGTTGCCACACCGTACAGGAGCATGAGCAGAGAGTTGTCACCCTGGGTATATTCAAATACACCCTTTGCCTCATTCCAGACCTTCTGCTGTTCCTGACCACCCAGATGGAAGATATCCACCAGTAGTGATGCTCCATGCTTTATCATAAACCATATAAACAGTACCTCAAGTACCAGGTACGAAAATCCCTTTACAAACTGTTTTCTGACTATGCTTCCAAACCCCAAGATCAGAAATGAAATTCTGGTAGCTATGTCTCCATTTGCCGCTGCCTGTGCAACGGTATATGGGTAATCAGATCTTCGTATTTTCTTTATTTTGCTTTTTTTATTTGTTATAGCCTGAGCCATCCTAACACCTCCGTCTCAAAGTAAATCATTATCTCTTCTTATTACAAGTGCCCCATCACCTGTAGATGAATGGAGCACCTGTTTTTGAAATATATAACTAGTATTTTTACTGTGCTACATCAGTGTTAAGTGATGTGTTGAATGACTCTGTCATATCTGCTGCGTTGTCATGTGTAACCTCACCATTTACGAGAGACTTACCAAAGTTTTCTGCTGGTGTCCAGTAGTTGCCCATCTTAGGAACAAATGGCTGGATGAATGCTGTTGTATCGAATGTTGCATTCTGAGCTGCTACAAGTGCATCGCCCTTAACTGCATCGCTCTCAAGAAGGCTTGTGTTACATGGAACGATGTTTCTTGCTGTGTAGTGTGACTCCTGTGATGCCTCATTTCCAAGGTAGAGTGCAAGTGCAACTGCAACCTGTGGATACTCACAGTTAGGATTTACAGCGATTGCCTTTGATCCTGCAAATGAGAGGAGCTGCTTGTCCTCACCGCCGATCTTGGCTGTTGGCATAACTGCGATTCCGAGATCATCTCCAAGTGCATCGTGTAATGCTGCGTAGTCCCATGAGCCTGAGAACATTGCTGATATTGAACCATCTGTCATACCTGAGATACCAACACCTGACTCATCGTTTACAAAGTTCTTGTTGTTTACAAGATCTACCAGGTAGTCTGTAACAGCCTTGCCGTTATCACCACCGAAGTTGATTCCTGCATCATTGTCTGTACCATCACCGAATAATGTTCCGCCATTTGCAAGGTAGAATGCTGCGATGTACCATGAGTTTGTGAGTGGGAATGAAACCTTACCCTTCTCAAGCATTGTGTCAAGGCTCTTTACATCATCCTCTGTAAATGTCTTCTTGTTGTAGTACATAAACCATGTATTTGTTGTAAATGGCACACCATAGATACCTCCATCAACTGTGATAGAATCTACGATTGCCTGTGAATTTGTTGACTTAACATAATCTGCTGTGCTTCCGCCGAGCTCTGAGATGGCACCTGCATCGATCAGAGTCTGTAACTGGTCATTTGCAAACATGTATACATCTGCTGACGCTGAAACATCCTGTGTAACAGTCTTTCCTGCATCACCCTCACTACATGTACCATAGTCAAATGTGATATCCCAGTTTGGATGCTCTTTCTTGAATGCCTCACATGTTGTCTGTAACCACTCGCCGTAATCAGGTGACTGATCCTCAGCTGGTCCCCATACTGTAAGTGTTGTCTTGATCGCCTCTTCCTCTGAAGCTGCCTCTGTTGCATCTGTAGCCTCTGTTGCATCACTCTTTGCTGCTGTTGTTGACTCATCCTTTCCTGAATCTCCACATCCTGCCAGCATTGACATTCCCATTACACCCGCAAGTGCAACTGCTGCAAATCTCTTAACTCTCATAACCGTTCCTCCTTAAAAATATAGTTTTGATTGAATGTTTTTAACACCTTTGCAGTACCTTTACCTTATGCCATTATTATAAGAAAACGTTTCCAATCCGTATATATCAATGATTTTAGAATCATGTTGGATTTTTTAGATATGTTGTTTTTTTGATGGGCGGGCACCGCCCCGGCAAGAAACAAAGTATAAAAAAATGTACCTCTTAAGCTTTAATATGCTTCAAAAGGTACATCCACTCTTTGTATTTTTGTATGATTTTCTAGTTTTCTACTCTCTTGGGGAAGTGGAGCATTACTTTCGTGCCGACTCCCGGGGTGCTTTCGATCTTCACCGCGTACTTCTCTCCATAATATAGCTTGATCCTCTCGTTTACATTTGACACACCGTAGCCATTGGACGACTTGGACAGGATCAGGGCGGCCTGGGTCTTTGTCATTCCAACTCCGTTGTCTGACACAGTGAAATCAAGAAAATCTCCATTCTCCTTTCCCTCTATGCGTATCTCTCCTCTGCCATCAGTCTTGACGTCAATTCCATGCCCTATCGCGTTTTCAAGCAGCGGCTGGAGTATCAGATTCAATGTTTCATACTTCAGAATACTGTCATCTATGTCGTACACCACATCAAAGCTGTTGTCATGCATGGCAAGCTGAATATCAAGATACGACTTGATATTTGCTATCTCATCTTTGACAAGCAGGATGTTTTTTCCTTTGTTCAGGGCTGTCCTGTAGAATGTAGACAGAGACAAGGTGATCCGGCTTATGTCTTCCTGCTCCGCCTCAAGGGCTTTCCAATTGATCATAGACAGAGAATTATACAGGAAATGCGGATTGATCTGGGCCTGAAGTGCCCTCATCTCGTATTCTTTTTCCTTGATCTTGCTCTGATATACCTCATTGACAGTCTCATCAAGGCGCTTACTCATGCTGTTATAGCCATTTATAAGATCACCGATCTCATCTGTACTGTCATTTTCTATAACCATGCCCAGATTTCCTGTCTCGGTGGCCTTCATAGTCTTCTGAAGATTTTTGATTCGCTTCGTTATAAATTCTGATACCATATTTATACATAATATACCTGCGAGCATACTTACCAGAAGTGCCGCCACGGCTATTATAAGTATCGGGCGAACCGATGAGATTATAAGTCTGTTCGGCTTATATACACATATATTCCAGCCGGTCGCCTTGGACGTCTTATCTATGAACTGATACCCCGAATTTTCCATCTCTCTCAGAACATCGAATTTGTCCACATCCAATTCATATGCTGACTGCTCATCAGCAAATGTATTCTTGTTGAATATCATATGTCCATACTCATCCTCTATGATAAGCCCATAATTATCAAACATTGTCTCTGTATAAAACGGTTGAAATACACTGTCATAATCCACGCCTACATACAAAACGCCCTTGGCACCTTTCTGCTCCAGCATAGCCATCCTGCTGACTGAAAATGCAGTTCGGCTTTCCAGATCAATATGCCAGTGTATATTGTTATCCAGATCGTCATATGCATGCGTTCCATCCGCCAGATCTTTTAGCGGTGCAACCGTTGACCCATGTTTTACGTCACTGGCATCAGTATATATCGTGACCTGGTTTACATCCTCATGGAAATACATGATCGATGCCAGCAGAGGGTCGATCACCGTACTGAACTGCTCATAATTCTGATATGCCGACTGATCCGCGCTCAGTATCTTTGCAATCGACTGGTTATACGATATATATTTAGAGAGATTGTTGTATATCTCCAATTCATTGTCCATGGAATCCGTGGTCTGGCTGACATAAGATTCCAAGATCGTTGTCTCCCGGTCCCACAGGATCTTTTTCATCTCCATATATGTTATACCCAGTATTATCATAACAGGCACAAGTCCGGCCAGCAGATAAATAACAACCATTTTGCCAGTCAGCTTCATATCACGAAATCTCTTCTTGACTCCACCTTTGTTCATCTACGATCCCCCTGCTTAACGAGTTCTGCAATCGTCCTTTTCCAAGTCTGCTGTATGTCTACTCACCGCCTGCAACACCGCTCTCCCTGAATTTCTGAGGGCTCACTCCATAAAACTCCCTGAAACTCGAGCAAAAGTAGGATACATTCTGATAACCACACATCGCTCCTATATCTACAATCTTCGCCATACTATTCTCTAGCATATCCCTTGCCCGCTCCATTCTGTATGACTTGATAAATTTGCTCAGGTTCTGTCCCGTCTCTTTCTTAAACACTGTGCTGAGATAACTTGGGGCAAGATATACCATATCCGCAAGCATATCTATGCCTAGCTCGCTCCCGTAATTCCTGTAAATATACTGCTTTACCATCTCCACTTCCTTATGTCCGGTCTGACTCTTGTCCTCAAAGCAGGCCGCCAGTCTGTCTATCGCAACCTCAACTAGACCTGTAAGGCTCTGAAAATCCGTCGTCATATACATCTTTTCAACATCCTTGTTAAGATCCGCCTCACTGGTCCCATCTATACTGCCGTATATGTCCTTCAAAAGATTTGAGTAGAGAAACTTTATATATATCTGTGAGCACTCATTCTTGTGCCTGTACTTTTCACAGAATTTGTCAAAATGTTCCCTGAGTGCCTCCACATCCTTCATCTTGATGTCCTGTTTCATCTGTTTCATGAGAGTGTCATCATCAAACTGGATCATTCCTGATGAATCGCTCTCCATATTTGGGTAGAACACCTTTATCTCCGGATGATAAAACTTATTGTCCATAAGCTCATCAAGCTCATCAACCTTCTGTTTCATGTCCTCAGGGTTCTCTATATCCGATGAAACTGCTATAAAGCATTCCTCATCGTAATCACTTTTAATTATCTTGACTAGCTCCTGGGCCGTGTAAACCGCATCTGTCTCATCGCCCAGAAAAATAAGTTCCTGCTGTTGATTCAGATTGAGGTATCTCTGTATTCCAAGTGCCATTATCTTCTCATTTTTCTTGAAATCTACATCTCGTCTTCCAAAGAAATCGTGATTAAATTCAACCAGCAAAATTCTCTTAAATCTGGCGAAATTCAGGTTCAGACCGTTGTACTCTCTGCGTATACTCTCTATATCTTCGCCATTTACAAGCATATATAGCGCATGCTCATAAAGGAATTCCATGCTCTTGCTCTTGAGCTCATCCGAGGCTTTAGCCGCCTCAAGTTCATCCACAACCTTCTCCAGCGTCTCCTTAAACTCCTTCGGATCGACCGGTTTCAGTATATAATCCACAACCCCCAGCCTTATTGCTCTCTTAGCATAGTCAAATTCATTGCAGCCGCTGAATATCACACATCTCATTTTCTTCTTCTCATTTACCACATTGTCAATGAGTTCTATACCGTCCATGAATGGCATCTTCACATCGGTGAGAAGGATATCATAATCCTCCTGACGTATCTTCTCCAATGCATCAAGACCGTTTACTGCCTCGTCGATATCAAATTCCATATTCAGCTTTTTCAGAAGGAATCTTATCCCATTTCTCTCTATTCTCTCATCATCAACGATCAGTATTCTATACATCTCTCCACTGCCTTCCTTTTTCTTGATGTGAACTGTTTTCGTATCACATTCCAACTTTAGTAAATTTAATTATAACCGACTTACTTCCTATATGCCACCAAAACCTAAATCAAAAGGGGACGGAGGTACCTGTCCCCTCCGTCCCCTGCTGGGAAATAACCTAGCTTTATATTACAATCTCCAGATGTCCTTGTTGTACTCAGCGATGGTTCTGTCTGATGAGAAGAATCCAGCCTTGCTGATGTTGACAAGTGCCTTCTTTGCCCAAGTCTTGCGATCTTCGTAATCTGCAAGTACGCCTTCCTTGGTCTTGATATAATCCTCAACATCCAGGAGTGTCATGAACCAATCCTTTACGATAAGTTCGTTGTGAAGCCTCTCAAGGCTTTCCTTCTGTCCGATCTCAAGGAGTTCATCGCTCACGATGAAATCAACAAGCTTCTTGATCTCAGGCTGCTCGTAGTAATCCTTTGACACATAATCAGCCTTTGCATAGTGGTCGATGACTGCCTCGCTTGACTCGCCGAAGAAGTAAATGTTATCCTCGCCGACAAGCTCACCAATCTCAACATTTGCACCATCTCTTGTTCCGAGTGTAAGCGCGCCGTTCAGCATGAACTTCATGTTTCCAGTACCTGATGCCTCCTTTGATGCAAGTGAGATCTGCTCTGAAATGTCACATGCAGGTATGATCTTTGCTGCCTTTGACACATTGTAGTTCTCGATCATGACAACCCTGAGGTATGGACTTACCTCTGGGTCATTATCGATGAGCTGCTGCAGGCAGAGGATAAGATGGATGATATCCTTTGCGATGGTGTATGCAGGAGCTGCCTTTGCACCAAATATTACAGTTACAGGAGTCTTTGGAAGATTTCCTGCCTTGATATCGAAGTACTTGTGGATAACCCAAAGTGCGTTCATCTGCTGACGCTTGTACTCATGAAGTCTCTTAACCTGTATATCAAAGATAGAATTCTCATCTATGTCAATGTTCTGTGTCTCCTTAAGGTAATCCTTGAGAACGACCTTGTTCTGCTTCTTGATATCCATGATCCTGCCAAGGACTGCATCATCATCATAGAACTTAGCGAGGTCATTCAGTTTCTCTGCATCCTTCTTGTAGTCGTCACCGATAAGCTCTGTGATATAAGCTGCAAGCTGCTCGTTGCAGTGGAGAAGCCATCTTCTGAATGTGATACCATTTGTCTTGTTGTTGAACTTCTCAGGATAGATCTTGTAGAAGTTGTTCAGCTCAGAATCCTTGAGGATCTCTGTGTGAAGGTATGCAACACCGTTTACACTGTGGCTATAGTGTATATCAATGTGTGCCATGTGCACTCTCTGATCCTTGTCGATGATGTATACGCTCTCATCCTTATATCTGTTACGAACCTTCTCATCCAGCTTCTTGATGATAGGAACAAGCTGTGGAACAACCTTCTCAAGGTATGCAAGCGGCCACTTCTCAAGAGCCTCTGCAAGGATAGTGTGGTTGGTGTATGCGCACACCTCTGTCACGATCTCTGTAGCCTCGTCAAATGATATTCCCTCAGCGGTAAGAAGTCTGATGAACTCAGGAATCACCATAGAAGGATGTGTATCATTGATCTGAACTGCTGCATAATCCGCCAGGTCGTGAAGGTTTGAACCCTTTGCCTTAGCCTCATCAAGAATGAGCTTTGCACCATTTGCCACCATGAAATACTGCTGGTAGATACGGAGAAGATTTCCAGCCTCATCGCTGTCGTCCGGGTACAGGCAAAGTGTCAGGTTCTTTGCAATGTCTGTCTTGTCGAAGTTAATTCCGTCCGGCTCCATGATGGACTCGTCAACGCTCTCGATATCGAAGAGGTGGAGCTTATTTGTTCTGTTCTCATATCCGGTTACATCTATATCGTACATTCTTGACTGAACCTTCAGATTGCCAAATGTGATCGTGTTGGTAACGTCTGTCTTCTCGAGCCAGCTGTCTGCCTCAATCCAAGGATTTGCAGTCTCCTTCTGATAGTTGTTCTCAAATACCTGCTTGAACAGACCCATGTGGTAGTTAAGTCCAATTCCATCTCCGTGAAGTCCGAGGGTTGCCATGGAGTCAAGGAAGCATGCTGCAAGTCTTCCAAGTCCGCCATTTCCAAGTGATGGTTCCGGCTCAACCTCCTCTATGTCATAGATGCTCTTGCCATTCTCAGCAAGCACCTGTTTAACCTCGTCAAATACACCCAGGTTGATGAGATTGTTCGAGAGAAGCTTTCCAATGAGGAACTCTGCTGAGATGTAATAAACCTTCTTCTGTCCCTCCTCTGAAACCTTTCCGTCTGCGAGCTTCTTTGTCATATCAAGGAGTGCGAAGTATATCTCCTCATTTGTACAATCCTTGATCTCCTTGTTGTATTTCTTCATGCAAATATCCTTTAACATAATATCCTCCTTACAAATATACGTCTTCACCCTGTTTCTTCCATACAGTCTGGTGAGATCCCTTAATTTATCTATATGTTCCTGTGTAAATTCCCATGTTGCGCCCTGAACCGCATCGCTCCTGTTTTCATTTGCTGCAGCTCTTTGCTTCGTAAGCCGCCACTTCCAGTTGCCGCCAAGCGTTGATGGATAGTTCATTCTGGCGCTGTTGTCCTTGCCCAGAATATCCTGCATCTGAAGTATGACCGTGTCCGCTGAGCTCATGTAAAGTGCATGTATCATCTTCTCTGCCACATCATCCAGGCTGTTCGCCATGAGGTACTTCATCATATATTCCTGAAGCTCCTCACTCTGTCCACTGATATAGCTTTTCAGCATATCATTATCGTGGGTTCCGATATACGCTACGTAATTCTTTGCGTGATTGTGCGGCAGATATTCATTTGCCGTATTGCCGTCAAATGCAAATTCCAACACCTTCATGCCTGGATAACCGGATTCCTTCACAAGCTTCTGAACCTCTGGCACGACCACGCCGAGATCCTCTGCTATAACCTTGGATGAACCTATGGCACTGTCTATAGCATCGATGAGTTTCTTTCCCGGTCCCTGTCTGTAGTAGCCATCCTTCGGCTCTCCATTTGCCGGAATGCTGTAGTATCTGACTATCCCGATAAAGTGATCTATACGGATCACGTCGTAGAGCTTTGCAGATGCAGCAATTCTCTTCTTCCACCACGCGAAATCATCCTTCTCCATGACATCCCAGTCATAGATCGGGTTACCCCACTTCTGTCCGTAGCTTGAGAACATGTCCGGCGGGCACCCTGCCACAACTGACGGTGCCAGACTTCCAGAAAGCTGGAACTGATCCGTGTTTGCCCACACATCCGCACTGTCCAGTGCAACATAGATCGGAATGTCACCGATGATGCTTATTCCATTTCTGTTGGCGTACTCTTTTAATGACATCCACTGCTGGTAGAACTTGAACTGAAGGAATTTGTAGAATTCCACGTCTTCACCAAGCTTTTCTCTGTAAGCTGCCATTGCCTCCGACTTTCTCTTCTTGATCTCCGGTTCCCACGCAAGCCATTCTCTGTTGTTATGATCTGCTTTGATCGCCATATACAGCGCATAGTCATCTATCCACTGTTCATTTTCCTTTATGAAATCTGCGTAATCCCTGCTGTCTTTGTGCTCCGATCTGCCAAATGCTTTTCTGAGAACTTCAAATCTCTGTCTGTATATTCTAGCGTAGTCGATCTCGTCATCACTGTCAGCCCATTTGTAGGATTCCACCTCCTCTTTCTTGAGAATCCCTTCAGCTATCAATGTATCCATATCGATAAAATACGGATTGCCCGCAAATGCCGAAAATGACTGATATGGGCTGTCACCGAAGCTTGTTGGTCCTATCGGAAGTACCTGCCAGTACTTCTGCCCTGCTCTTTTCAACATATCGACAAAATCATAAGCATCTCTTCCCATGGTTCCAATTCCGTACGGTGATGGGAGGCTGCTTATCGGCAGAAGTATTCCTGCACCACGCTCCAACGCTTTATTCATCTCTGATACCTCCTAAACAGTTCCTGTTATGATTTGTATTTTATTAGCATTCCTTCATTTATGCTTGCATTATACAGGCAATTAATTGTACAATTCTATCATCTATCAACCTGGGGACGGAGGTACCTGTCCCCTTTGACAAAGTGGAGGGTTATATAACATGAACAGTCTGGAATATGAAAACCTGCTAGAGAATAAGACTCACGCAGATCCGATGTTTCCATATAATACGTATCTGTGTTCTATACCGTTGGACTTCAATTCGGTGTCGCTGCACTGGCACGAGTTTATGGAAATAATCTATATCAAAAAAGGAAAAGGAAATGTTACTGTAGATTTTACCACTCATTACGTGGAGGAAGGTGACATCATCATCATCCTGCCCGGACACATCCACGGTATTTCTCAGCACGAGGGTTACTCCATGGAATATGAAAATATCCTGTTCTCCGTCGACATGTTCAGATCAAAGAATCACGACTCACTGGACAGCGAATTTTTCTTACCACTCCTGGCGGGAGATGTGGACATAAAGAGCATCTACGACAAGGATGATACATTGTACCCACAGCTTTCCTCATGCCTGAACCGAGTGGATAAGCTTTGCTCTGAAACTCCCAAAGGATATCATCTGGCTCTAAAGGGATGTTACTTTGAATTTTTCTACATTCTGTTCACCAACTCCACGGTCAGGGATGAAGCAGACAGAAAGAACCGCTCCAGAGATCTTGAAAGGACCAAGCTCATCCTCTCATATATAGATGAAAACTACAAAGAGGCCATATCCATTACAGACATAGCCTCCTACTGTGGATTCTCAGAATCCCATTTTATGCGATTTTTCAAAAACACCATGGGTGTGTCATTTGTATCCTACCTGAACGACTTCAGACTGAATGTTGCCGCAAGACTTCTCTCAACAAATGATGAGAATGTGCTGTCTGTAGCAGAAAACTGCGGATTCTTCAACCTGTCATATTTCAATAGAATGTTTAAGAAAAAATATGGCGTGACACCGAGCCGGTACAGAGAAACTCATAACTGACAACAGAGCGTATATCCCCTGCTGAAAAGTCTCCACTCAAACTGCGCCATGCATACTTCAGTTACGCATCCGATCTGGAGTATGAATTTTTCATCTGATTGCTCAGCTCATAAAGCACCTTTCCAAGAGTGTCGCTTGCCGCCTGCCTTACAATATCATCTTTTTCAAGTTTTACATTTCTAGGCTTGGGATTATCTGAAATCACCTTACCGTCTCTGTATATTTTACTGCCTGAGTTTCTGCCCCAACTTACTGACAGCATCCGTCTGCACATCCCTATCAGCTCCCAGAAGATCATCATACCTGTATATGATCTCATGCGCCTTAGACATGACCTTCTCGTCATATCTCTCAATATGGAACACCGACTTCGCATACGATGCATCCGCCATTGCCGCGATCATACGGCTGGTCCAGTAGAAATTGTCCGTGGACACTTCCGCGGAGGTATTTGCCAGATACTCTGGAACCTCGTCAACATTTGTGTAAAATGGCACCATGACATTGAATGCATTTGATGCAAATGCCAGCCACTGGATGGCACTGCTGTCCTCATCCGCATACGGCCTGATCTGGATCGCCGACATGAAATCCGTTCTGTTTACTCCGATTGACCTGTATGCACCTCGAAGGCTTTTGTCGCCGTAATTTCCATATGGATCATACGGAGTGCCCTGATAATGTGAGGACAGGACATACTTCACGTCCTCCATAGTTATCTTCTTCTCTGGTATCATACACCACGGAATATCGTCCGACACCGGAGTAAAGTCTGCGTCCGGGCCATCCCAGACAGCGGAATTCGGATTAAGTGTCCTCTCCATGAACCACGCTCTCGGCGTATTATACACATGGTCCGCGTCGTCATGACTGCCAAATATATCCCTCGGACATATTATACTTGTATATGTGCCATCCGACGAATCGGTCTCATTGTTGGTGTCGTCGACTTCTTGTCCACAATCATCGTTCTCATCTTTATCCTGCAGCTCTCCGGTCTGTGATATATTCCGCGGCATCACGCACTCCATATTCTCCACGTTCAGATGATGTTTCTCTATAAATTCCGGAAGATCCGCTGAACACATAAATTCGTTCTGTGCCCCAAATGCATCCGCCAGGTCAAATTCATCCATGCCGAACTGGTTTGGCATGACAACATACACGTCATCTGGAACCTTTCTCGCGATCCAGTGATGTCCGCCGATGGTCTCAAGCCACCAGATCTCATCCACGTCCTGAAATGCTATTCCATTCATCTCATAAGTTCCGTACTGTTCAAGCAGACTTCCAAGACGAATTACACCCTCTCTGGCACTTTTTATATATGGAAGAGTGATGGACACGATGTCCTCCTCACCTATTCCACCTGCCTTCTCGGGCTTATCTCCGTCTGCGGGCTCATAACACACAAGCGGGTCCGCCCCGAGCACCCTCGAATTCGAGGTTATAGTCTCAGTTGCAGTCATCGCCACATTTGCTGCATTTACTCCGCTGGCCGCCCAGATTCCCTCACCGCTTAGAGCGTTCGGCACACAGGTGTATCTCATCGGATCGTCCGGAAGCTCTATCTCCACATGGGAAATAACAGACTTGTAAATGCGCGGCTGCTCCTCAGGATGCACCACAGCATACTTCTTCGGAGTGTATGAACCAGCCCCCGAATCATCATTTCTCGCTATTATCGTTGAACCGTCATATGAGGCGGCCTTACCCACTAATATCGTTGTACATGGCATTTGCTGTTCCTCCTAGTCTTTTTTATAATTGTACCCAAGTATTCTTACATGTCCATTGCAATATTTTAAAATAAACAATATTGCGTCACTAACTCTAAGCTGGACAGGACCTTTTATCAGATCATATCTAACTTCTTGTCATTTCATCTGAATCATTTCCTCTAAATATCCTGTCAATAACCAGAAATATCATATATCCCACCAGACTTCCCAGCGTATTCATCACAATATCATCAAGCTGGCAATATCCCCGCTCCGTTAGAAGCTGGACTGTCTCTATACCCACGCTGATGATAAATCCTAATAGAACTGTAAATCTACTGGCAATTCTGCCACGGCTGTGAGTGCCATCGCTTGTTCTGCCTGTAGGAGTCACTGCAAACGGGCACAGTATTCCAAACGGAACAAACAACAGAACATTTTCTATGACAAATGCATGTGCCTGAGGTGTTATCCCCCATGTGCCAAACAATGTCATATCTATTCCCTGTCGTGATCCCGGTTCTCTCGAGAGAAATACCGTGACAAACATAACCGCAATGTAAACACTTAGAATAAACCATACAACGGAATTCCTCACATGAACGCTCAGTCTATTCTTCTTTCTATTTTTTCTCTCTAAGCACAAAATGCAAATGACATATAGTACAACCACCAAGATCCCACTCAGGATCCCTATCGGCAGATACCCTGCCACCTCCATAATATCCTTAATTATAAAATTGATCATAAATTCCCCTCATATACTGTCAGTCAAGTTTATACACAGCACACCCATGCATGATATGTATTCCGAACTTTGGTTCCGGCAAATGAATATACTCTGTACTTATAATTATACATATCAACAGCAAATGCTCAAACTCAAAATCAAATTTTATATATCGATATATTTATTTTTCTAACGAATCAAGCCCGGTGTTGATTTACGCTCAAATAAATGCTACGTTAAGTACACACATATGCTATTACGAAAAACGAGGAAATCAAATTGAAAAAAATTAAAAATATACTGAAAATAACACTCATGATACTGGGCGCCATAATCGCCCTCGCAATAATATTTGTCGGTGTACTCACCGCAACAGAATACAGACCAAAAGATTCAGAATCTCTTGATATAATCAGAGGGAATTCCGTTGGTCATACCTGTTCCCCCTCCATCGGCGACAACCTGTCTGTAGTGACCTGGAATCTGGGCTATGGCTCTCTGGGTGCAAATGCAGACTTCTTCATGGACGGCGGCGACAGCGTATACACGTCTACCACAAAGCAGGTCCGTTCAAATATGGACGCCATCACCGCAAAGCTCAACGAACTGTCACCTGACATCATGCTCCTTCAGGAAGTTGATGAAAAATCATCCAGGAGCCACAGGCTAGACGAAACCGCAATAATAAAAAGTGAACTGCCTGACTACTGCAGTTCCTACGCATACAACTACAAGACGCTCATGGTTCCTTACCCTATACCACCCATCGGTCAGGTCACATCAGGCATCTTGACTCTAAGCACATTTGAAGTATCCAGTGCCAACAGGATAAAACTGCCATGTCCATTTTCATATCCGATCAGACTCTGCAACCTGAAACGTTGTCTGATAGTCTCCAGGATCCCACTTAATGGCTATGACAAAGAGCTTGTCATAGTGAACCTCCATCTTGAGGCGTACGACTCAGGCGAGGGCAAAGCAGCTCAGACCCAGATGCTCGCCGATATACTCCAGGCCGAAGCTGATGCTGGCAACTATGTTATAGCCGGAGGCGATTTCAATCAGACATTTTCAAATGTCGACCTCTCCGCGTACCCGCAGCAGTCGAACGACCTCTGGGCACCGGGACTTATCGACACAGATGAATTTGGTCAAGATTTCACATGCCTCACGGATTCGTCCGCACCTACTTGCAGGTCTCTGGATAAACCATATATCCATGCTGCGAAAGACAACTTCCAATACTATGTCATCGATGGTTTTATCGTATCTTCCAACGTAAAAGTCAAGGATGTTCAGACCATCGATCTGGGCTTTGAGAATTCCGACCACAATCCACTGAAACTCGAAGTTGAACTCACGAGATGATCGACCGTTTTTGACTATTTTTCTCAACCTGGCGGTTATTTCATCCATAACATTCCATCTTCGTTGCCCCCCTCCCTTCCTATCCAAGCACTTTGTCGCTCGACCCGGACAGCACTGGAAATCTGAGGCTGTGGTCAGGAATGGTAACTGACATATCTGTCGATGACCTTGCGGCAGCTGGTATTGTCATTAAAAAAAGAAAGCCAGAGTAATCAAAACTCAAAATGCATTATCACAAAGAAAGACACGATGTATACAGCATCGTGCCTCTCTTTGTTCAAAGTCTATTTTCAAACTAATACTGTTATTTAATTGTTACTCTGTAACTTGAATTCGTTTATTTCACTGAATTCCACAGCACATCCGTGCAGCTTATATTTCAGTAATTTGCTTATCCTGTCATCACATGTTAAAAAGAATATCTGATCTATATTTTTATTATCCGATCTATCCAACATTTGATACTTAATAACATCCAAAAAAGAAAGCATATTTACATCATCCATACAAGCGGTGAGGTCATCAATAAAAAATACTTTAAACTTTTCCCTATCACCTCTTTTGGTAATACTCGCAAAAAAATATGCCAACATGAAAACTCCCAGCTGCCCATTACTTAATATATTAACAAGATATTTTCCATTATCGTCAACTATAGACAGCTGCTGCTCATCTCCAGGGACAATATTCACAGCCGATAAAGCATCAATTCTCGCTAATTTTTTATAATACTTTGACAATACCGGTCCAACAGATTCATATTCCTCTTGCTTCAACGCATTCACTATATCTCTTATTTTTTCCGCTTGCGTTTCTGCTTTTTTGCGCAGCAGTTCGAATTTATTTATTTCCTCTTCCAGTTCTTTTTTTAATTTATTTTGGCTATGTAAATCTTTTACTTGAGTCATATAATCATTACTATTCATATAACTATTGATTGAATTTATCTTTCTTACAAATAAATCATAATTAAATATCATACTTCTAGGACATTCTTTTGCATAATCTTTTGCCTTAAGAAGTAATGTACTTTCATCCTCGCCATCATATTTATAACCCATAATTCGGAGGATCTGTTGATAGTTATTTATAAATTGCTGTTTTTTTGATTCCTCCAGCAATTTATTTTCACACGATTCTATTTTTCTCTTTATGTCAACAATCTGCTCTTCTTCGACATCCAATTTAAATATCCCAACCTTATTAATCCGCTCTACCATTGTGAAATATTGATTTGTTGTGCTTAATAATCTGCCGATTTCTCTCCTCTCAACAGTTATCTTTTCTATCTCACTTGTAATTACGGAATTGGCACGTTCTAACATGGATTTGTATAAATCTTTAATAATAACCTGTATCTTGTCTCTTTCTTCATTCTTTTTACATACCAAACTATTATTGTCGTTTATATATTTTTCAGCCTCAGACATTACTTGTTTTTCACTCAGTTCACCAAACTTTGGAGATCCACACACTGGGCATTTTCCACTTTCTTCCCTATATTTTAATATACCTTCCCTCTGTGAAAGCATTTCAGTAAAAGCAGAAAGAATCACATTACCTTCCGTCATATGCTTTATTTCTTTTTCTAACAGTTGTAATTTCTTTTCATTATCATTAATATCTTTTATCGTTTTATCATAATACTCTCGTGTAAATATCTGAGAATCAAATCCTAGTAACAACTCTGAATGCTCTCGTATGTTATTTGATGATAAAATTATATTTTTGTATTTATTTATTGCATTATCTATTTCCTCATATTTCTCGGCGGAATTTTTATATAATTTTTTCTTTACCGCTACCGCTATATCATCCTGATTCTGGATATAAATTTCACTTAACTCACGCAATTTCGATATTAAATCCTGATAAATCCTATCGCTCTCCAGCCGGTCCAAATATGAAACAACCATACTATAACCGCATGTATACAATTGTTCCTTTTGTCTTTTTAGCTGATTCATATCGAATTTTGATATATCCGTGACTTCATCTTCAAACAAAAATTCCGATGGATATTGTACAATTTCCGGTTCTCCTGCATAACTATTAATTCTTTTATTAATATTTTCAATTTTAATATTAACGTCATCCATTTTTCGCATCACATCATTTTCTTTGTGATTAACATCATTTGCAAATAAATCTAAATTTTTGGCAATTGTCTCTTCATTACTATAGTCAGATATAAATTCTGTGAATAAACTAGGCAAATCTTTTCGCTGCGTACTTTGAATACTAAACGACTTCTGAACATCACAAAAATGATAGTTGTAAAAACTTTTATCGATTATTTTATTTAACTTCGATTGTGGGTCCTCCTCACTCCCAACTAGTTCAACTACACTTTGTCCACTATCCAGATTATCAGCCTTTTGCTTTCTTACCAAAGTATATTCCCTATCTCCATCTTCATATGTCAATGTCACTTCCACAAAATCGTTTACATCAGCATCCTTATTCTTTAAAATGCCGTCCCAATTGACTTTTCTCTCATTATTATTCGTACTTCTTTTATCATATGCTGCCTTTAATCGTCCAATGCTGCCTGTCAAACACCATTCTATTGCGTCAATAACAGATGTTTTTCCCGATCCATTGGGAGCTGAAAGCAATACAAATGGAACATTATCAAATCTAATCTCTTTCTCGTTCCTAAACCCTCTAAAGTTTTTTATTTTAACACTCGTAATCTTCATCTTCTCTTAACCACCTCTCAATACAATCATATTCACTTGGCATAAATGAATAATTATTCTTATTTGCCTTCTTTCTCTCCACCGTCATAAAATCAAGCGAATTATCCGTTGGAATACTTCGTTTTAGCTGTTCCTTCATATCATTATTTACTTGTAATGGATCAGCTTTTATCATATAAAATGGTATTTCTAATTCTTCATCATTATCCAGAATAATGTTTCCATTTTGATCTATTTCTCCCTTCAAGAATATTTTTCTGGATATATTCAATGACAGTTCTTCCGACCTATCTTCTATGTCATCATTGAATATCACCAATTGCACAACATTGTATTTCATCTTATCCAAAATCGCTTTATCTTCCGCACCAAAAATCATAAAATTTCGAATCATCTCATCCCACTTGCTACAAAGGTTTCTGACATTCTCCCCCTTACAACTCAATACAATGAATAATTCATCTTTGTTACAACTGATATAAATCCCCTTCAATTCTTGAGGCTTTAGGTCATCATCATAAAAGTAATTCATATACAACCCTGTTTTTACACCATCTGCATCGTCCTCTATATCCTCATAATTATTTTCTCTAAATAAATCCTGCAATATCATAATCAATATATCCTTTCAACACATTTTTTTGCAAAAATACAATCTTCACAATTCTCTATCTCCCCCCACTCATCTAAATCTGTCTTTATGCATTTCATACATTCAATAAGAAATACATCATCCTCCATTCCAACAATCGAATCATCATCAACCATTTGCGCAGTGCTATATGAATAGTGATATTTCCCTGACTGTTTGCTGTCACACTTCATGTACCATTTGTGCGGTTTTTCATCAAACAATCTTATACAGTAATTTTTCTTTTTTAACTTAAACCCATCCGCCCCCTGAGGAAGTATTACACTAGAATCAACACAATCTTGTTTAAATTTCAGACATACATAATTGGGATTATCAACAATGTGTGATTTAGGATCCATTATTGATTCTCTCTCCTCTAAGTTTTTAGTCTTACACGAATAATACATGTCAAACATTATCTTCCACAAATACTTAAAAAAGTACTTCAAAGACTCCTTACAACCTTGCATTTCCATCAGCCTAGCATCTAAAGACATCGTTCTGTATCCAGATACACCCTCTCCTCTAGACGAGTTGAATGTGTTAATTAGCCTGTACTGTCCATCAGCATCACGGCAATAAGTTCCTAACCAATCTATAGTGTTTTTATATATCTTGTTAAGACACCTAAGCTGATCAAGCGCCAACTCTTCATTATCCATAAGAATCTCATCGTACTCCTCTGTGGCAATAGCAATAACACGTGCTATTATTTCATTTTCACTTCTTGTATTCCAATTATTATTTATATAGTCTTCAAATTCTTTTGGAGTCACTCGCAATGTACTAAATTCTGAAGTTTCATTTTTATATCTTCTCTGTATAAACATAACTGCAAGCCCCATCAAAACGTCACATTTTCTATCATTTTCCCCGAGACTTCCAGCGCCATAAAATCTCTCTTCTATTTTATTTTTTACTTTTTCTTCCAGGTCTAATATTGCCACTTCCTCTTCCACTTCAAATTTTTTCAAAAAATTAGATACAGATTCCTGATAAGCGCCCTTTTCAAATAATTTTTTCTTCTGTGCCTCCTTTTTTCTCTGTTGAGGAATATCTGTTTCTATCAGGTTACGAAAATCAACAGTCTCATCCGCTTTATCTTTTAAATCCACACCTATATTACTTTTCAAAGTTTCTAAAGCAGGCTTTTTAGGCGTTGATTTTTCTCCTGAGTGAATTACCAGTTTAAGACGTAAATTTAATTCATCTCCATTTGTTTTATCGCTCAATAAATCAAATCTAAGATATTGATAATATAAATCTGTTGATATTTCTTTCATATCGGGTGAGCTATGAGGATAATATTTTACCTGTACTATTTCTATATTCCCATTCTCATATACAACATCCATGTCTTCAAGAAATTCAAGACATACATACTTCACTTCTTCTTTTAATAAATAATATATCGCCAGTAAATCCTGGTATAAAAAACCTCTTATCTTGCTAGATGCATCACGTCCTTTATCCCCGATATACATAATATCCAGTTTGCTAATACATTCTTCACTGTAATTATCCAAGATGTTTTCCCTTTCTATATTCATATTATTGTTTAACAATAATTAGTTTTCCTATCTTGTAATTATACAATACCACTAAGTTTAATACTATAGTAATTCGTAACATAAATATAAAAAACCAGGAGACAATCATCTCTGATCATCTCCTGGTTCCAATTATATATTCATTCTTTATTAGTCCTACGCATTTGCCAGTGCCTTAAGCTCCTCAAGCATCTGAGGAAGCTTAGTATCCATCTCCTCATTCTTGAACTGGCAGGTGCCAACCTTCTTGTGACCACCACCGCCATACTTGAGCATAAGACTTCCGACATCCATTGTCGCTGTACGATTGAGAATGCTGTATCCGCATGCGGCTGAACAGCCCTGTCCACCACGACCACTGACTATCCAGGCTGACACATTCTGCTCAGGATACATGCTATAGATCATAAAACGATTGCCTGTATATATAGGATCGACACCGCGGAGATCACTGATTATCAGGTTACCGTCAACTACTGTGTGTGCCTTAACCATCTCCTTAAACTTCTCCGTCTGCTCATTGTATAGCACAATTCTCTCCTGAATATCAGGCATGGCAAGGATCTCATCCGTAGTCATGGTCCTGCAGGCATCTATAAGCTTCTCCATAAGCTGATAATTAGAAATTGTAAAGTTTCTGAATCTTCCAAGTCCCGTTCTCGGATCCATGAGGAAGCCTATGAGGATCCATCCCTTCGGATTCTGCACCTCGTCTATCGTAAGATTTCCAGAATCCACCTTATCAACAGCCTCCATCAAATCGTCAAACTGTGGAAATCTCTCTCTTCCACCGTAATATTCATATATTATCCTCGCACATGACGGTGTGATACGGCTCTCGCCCTTGTATTTGCCCTCAAGTGCCAGTCTCTCATGCTCACTTGAGTGGTGATCGAACCAAAGTCCGCAGCCCTCAACAAATGGCACATTCGCAAGACAGTCATCCTCCGTGATCTCCACCAATCCATCCTGAAGGTCCTTTGGATGTGCAAATTTCCAGTGATCTATGATACCCGCCTCTTTCAAAAGCGCTCCGCATGCAAGTCCATCAAAATCTGATCTTGTAACCAACCTCATATTACATTCCTCCCTGCTGTTTTAAGTAACCAATACAACTACAATTATATAAAAATGGGTGTAGTAATTCAAGGTTATCTTTGGCAGGGAATGCACTTATAAAATGGAAAATGCAGAGGGGTGCGCTCCTTTCTTATACACTATGGCTATAATATATCCTCCAGCGTTAGGGCACGCCGTATGAGCGTATGAATCAATCTCCTTTGACATGCCACTCACTATAGTTTTATTGTCTGCTATGAAATTGACAGTCAGTTCAGATACTTTAAACTTATCCAGTTGTATACAACGTCTTACCCCTACTATTCCAGCACTTCGCTTCATGTTAATCTCCCCTAGCAAGTCTTTCCTCTCAAAGTATATAACAAGCATCCATTCTACCAGCCAAAATCTAACAACCAGTTATTCAGTCTCCGCTCCCGATCCATATCTGACAGACTCTCATCTGCCGGTGCGGTATATTCTCCTTTAATTGTTCCATCTAAAATATAGAACACCCGCTTGCAGCGCGATGCCACCTTTGCATCATGTGTCACCATCATGATTGTGGTTCCCTCCTCATTTAAACGAACCAGCTCATTCATCACTTCCGTGGAGGATGCCCGGTTAAGCGCACCTGTCGGCTCATCTGCAAACAACAGCTTCGGATGATTGATCATGCTCCGGCAGATACAGGCACGCTGCAGCTGTCCTCCGGACACTTCATTAATGTCATGATCCGCCACCTCAATAATAGATAATTTACGCATCAGTGCCTCCGCACGGGATACCTTCTCCGCCCGACTATCTCTAGACTTCTTACTCTCTACCGCCGGAAGCAGAATATTATCAAGAATCGTCAGGTTCTTCATCATATACATTTGCTGAAAGATAAATCCCATATCATCCAACCGCTTCTTTGCCAATGTGTTCTTATCCAGTTTCATTATATCCTGACCATCAAATAAAACCGATCCACTTGTTGCAAGATCCATACCTGACACAGAATACAACAATGTGGATTTTCCGGAACCGGACGGTCCCATAATAGCAACCATATCCCCCTCTTCTACATTGAAGCTCACATTACGCAATACATTATTCTGTCGTTTATCAATCACATAGGTCTTACACAGATCCTTTACTTCTAATATATTTCCCATCTGTCTTCCCATCCTTTTCCATCTTTTCCCATCAAGCATTCCCTATGCTATCATCTTGTTCTATTCTACATTTGCCAAATCTGTTCCACGGATCGCGTATACTCTCCATGCAGTGATTCCAATCGTGAGCAGCGTCGCTCCCAGAATAATGCCCGGATAGATCAGCAGCATCTTTATCGAATCAAAACAGTACCGCACTTCTGTCGCCCCCATCATCGCCCAGATCGGATCACACCACAATTTAGTAACGGGTACCGCAAACGCCACCGCACACAGCTCCGCCACTATCGCCACCAGAAGTAACCGGCACACCTGCCATTTCCATATAGCACCATTTGTAAATCCAATCGCCTTCAAAAGCGCGATCTGACTAATCTCCGTTGACAGAAAAGAACGTTCCATCAGCACTGTTACAAGAATCACTACAATCCCTGTTATGACCAGAAGCAGCAGGATCACAGAATCCATAGCATCCGCAACTCCCATACAATCCACGCAGTATCCAGCCGCATCATAGACCCCATCAATATCATACATTTGTTTGATCTTCTGTATCCGCTTTGTAATCTCCTTGTCATCCGGATTGTCGGCAAAATCAATCTGATATGCCATCATTGCATTGGCATATACCATCGAGGTAGGTGCATCCTCATGCAGTCTTGCGACTTTGCCAAGCTGGTTCATCGACTGAAACATCGCCGTTACCATACACTTTCTTTTTTCTGCCCCAAAATCAATTGTAATCGTATCACCAATTCCTATTCCTAATTGTTCGCCAATGGCAGGCGTGATCGCAATCTCATTTGCATTTTGCGGCGCAGTTCCCTCTGTATAGCTATACTCGGATGCTTTTGTCTCCGTATTTTGCTGGAAAATAACCGAATAGGCCTCTCCGTCCGCCTCACAGGAATATTGGTACCAGATTTCCATACTGACTTTACCCGGCATTCCCATCTCTTCCAGATCCTTTTCAATTGACCGGTAATTCCCTTTTAACTGCTTTTCCCCATCCTCCTTCATAACACTCATTTTGATCAGTTTGGCATCCGGTATATAGATGTCTGATTCCTTTCCAAAACAGGTGATCAGATTCTTACTCTTCATTGTGGAGGATACCAGCACCATACCCAACATAATAACGGAACACAGGAAAAAGGCCAGCCATATGGTCAGATACCGTTTCGGTGCACTCAGCACATCATTTACTGCCATATAAAATGATGTCTGCACATGGGAACGTCCCAGGCGGTACCCGGATTTCTTCCGGTATCTCTCTCCGGTCTGACCACTCCGTATTGCATCAACCGGTGTTAGTTTCTTTATATTGCCTGTACACAGATAAGCAACCCATACCATGAGCACCATAACCAGTACTGTACCGATTGCATTGATTTCATGACCATTGTCATTTCCAAGAACCATTTTGGCAGATACCGACGCAATCAACATGTTACCAAACGGAATACTCAGGGCAAAACCGGTCACTCCTCCCACGAAAGCCATTACACAATATTTGACTATATACAATTTACGAATCCGACTATTTTTAATTCCAATCGCCTTCATAACCCCAATCTCACGATATTCCCCTTGTATGGTAAATGCGATCACAAATCTTAAGATCACAAACGACACAATAATCAAACATATGCTAAGCACTAACACGACCATTGCCACAATCATATCCATTACATACGCCATTTTGATCGTGGAGCGATCTGAACTAAACAAAATGTTAGATGCCCGGGTCAGCTCGGAAGCAAGTGCTTTCGTATCGTCCGATGCAACATGGAAGATCCTTCCTTCATACGTCTTTACCTTCTCACTTCTTGCAAACACCTGATAATCCTCACTATTCATGATCAACCGGGTATTTCCCATCATGTCGGATCCAAGCAAAGCGTCCTTGATCTCTCCTGCAATCCGGAACGTCATATCCACATCCTGCATCTGAATGCGGAGCGCATCTCCCACCTTTGCATGATTCTTAGCAAGCATACCACTTGTGATATAGATTTCCCCCTGCTTTACCTGTGTAAGCTGCTCATTGTCCGGCAGAAAAAAATGCAGCTGATCTTTTTCTAACGACTGCAACACCAGTGTATTATTTTTGGTACTGAGCTTCTTTCCATTTACTGTCACATCATCATTGGAGCCCCAGATGCAATGTTCCTCCCGGAAATTTGAAACGGATGTTGAATTCTCCAGAAGTTCCCCGACGCCTCCATCTCCCGACTGGGTAAATATCATATAATCCAGCAGTCCCGCTTTTTCAAAGAAATAATCAGTTCCATTTAATATAGTTACTACATTATTCAATCCACTTGCCACAAACATTGCAGCCAGAATTACAAAAAGCAGCAGGATTATATTCATGGTACGATTCCTCTTCAGATCTCTTTTCAATATGTTGAGATACATATACATAACTCCCTTCATGTTTTCTTGTATCCAGCATAACAGAAGAATTATTAAATAATCCTTAAATCATCTACTGCCTATAAAGCAAGTAGATCGGGCAGGATCACTCCCACCCGATCTAATGATACAATCTCACTATATCTTTCGCAAAACCATCGTAACCGTAAATTCATTATCCTTCGCTGTCCCGGCATAGATCTCGCCATCCATCTTGTGAAGAAGCTCCTTACAGATATACAATCCTAATCCGCTTCCCCGGACATGTTCACTGTTACTTCCCCGGTAAAACGAATCAAATATATGTGTCATCTCTTCCTGTGGCAATGTGTGTCCGGTATTCGCAATTGACACAAGCACATGATCCTCTTCCTCTGAAAATGATATTCGTATGCTTCTCCCATCTCCGTACTTAATTGCATTTTCCAGTATATTCTGTCCTGCCTCAATCATACGGTCTTCATCCCCATATACCAGACATCCCGGCACCTCTTCCACTATAAAACTTGTATGAAGCTGTTCCAACTTCTCTGCATAGTAATGGACAAGCATGTGTATCACCTTTGAAAGATAGATTTCTCCATTATGTACTTCCATTTGCAGAAAATCTTCCCTTGCCGCCTGTACGATCTGTTCTACATAATGGTTGATCTCGTCTGCATTCCTTCGGATTCCTGCAATGGCCTGTTGCCGTTCTTCCTCTTTGTCATACAAATTGGTGGCAAGTGCCTTTGTATACAGATCAATTGCAGACAACGGTGTCCGAATATCATGTGACAGAGATAATACTAATGTTTTTTTCTCCTTTTCTAGTTCCAGCTCACGGAGCTTATCTGATTCCAATTTCTCACGCAACATATCCATTCCCCACAGAAAGCGTCCAAAAAACTTGCTTTTTTCTGCTTTTACCGGAACCGACAGATTGCCCCTTGCTAGTTCTGTGGTCAGATATTCCATTGCATTAAATGGAGCAATGACTTTCTTTCCCATCATATACAGGACAACTGCAGATATCAGCCACATAACCATCAACATTCCATTCATCATCATTACCGTGTGGCTGCCTGAATTCTCCCTGTAACAGAACCGATACCATGTACCATCAATGTCTTCTATCCGGTATTCTTCATTACACACTTCATTCGGATCAAATATCTGAACCGACAAAAGACTGTTATATTTCCCCATGTCCAGATCTTTCGCCGAAATACCTTCCCTCATGTCCTGGGCTGCCCGTGAGACATCCACAAGATATTCTTTCTGTGCCCGGTGGGAGTCGTACCCGGTTATGACAAAATTACATATTCCGATCAGGCATAATTCCAATAGCAAAATACCTGCTGCAAATCTTCTATATCTACTCAAAACGATACCCCGTTCCCCATTCCGTAATAATATGTACCGGATGTTTTGGATCTTTCTCAATCTTGTGCCGGAGCCATTTGATATGCACCGTCAATGTCTGCATTTCCGATTCACTGTCACTTCCCCATATGGTATGAAACAGATACTCTTTCTTCAACGTCACTCCCTGATTCTCCATCAATAATTTCAGCAGCTCAAATTCCTTTGCTGTCGTCTCGACCGGCTGCCAGCTCCGCTCCTGTTCTGTCCCGATTGCAAGATAAACCGTCTGCATAACAGTATTTAACTTAATATCACCACGAATCATCTCTTCCTGTGCATACTTTCGTTTGAATATACCATTGATCTTCGCCAATAAAATATCTACATCATATGGCTTATCTATATAATCATCCGCTCCGAGATTCAGTCCCTTTAACTTATCTTCTTTCTGTGTTCTGGCACTTGCAATCAGAATATGCGCATTGGAGCTCTCACGGATTCTGGAACACACAGCAAATCCATCTATGCCCGGAAGCATCAGGTCAAGAATCACTAATTTGGCTCCATATCGTTCAAATAACGCAATCGCCTTTTCTCCCGTATCGACAACACTGACTGTATAGTGTTCTTTCTGTAAGAAATCAAAAAGCAGCTTGCCAATCTCTTTATTATCTTCTACCACAATAATATCTAACATGTCTTCTCCTCTTTATAGAACAAAAAAAGTTTACTATAAAATTAAAAAAGGTTTCAAAATATACTATCTTAATGATAGCATACTTTGAAACCACTACAAACGAAAATCTCTATCTTCCTCCCCATTGACAATCCCTCCCCCAAAGTGCTATCTTGTCGCCATAAACATCAGTATTCTGGATGACATCATGTTATTAACGCAGCAATCGTCATTCAGAATTGCAGACTAGTAATATATCAGCCGTGGCCTAACACCCACCAGCTAAAAGAGAGGATTCTACGTATGAAGAAACTATCCACAACAAAGATGGTCGATACCATTACAACAAAGAAAAAAGACAAGAATCTCTCACAGGCACTTGCTGAAGCCATAGACTTCGAAGTCGTTGACCTATTCGAAGAAGAGAAAAAGACAGCAAATGCAGCTGTACTCAACAAAAAATATAATATAGCAGTAGCAGGAACCGGATATGTAGGACTGTCAATAGCAATCCTTCTTGCACAGCACAATCACGTGACTGCAGTTGACATCATTCCAGAAAAAGTTGAACTCATAAATAATAAGAAATCTCCTATTCAGGATGACTACATCGAAATGTATCTTGCGAAGAAGGATCTTGACCTCACCGCAACGTTAGATGGTGAAAAAGCATACAAGAATGCTGATTTCGTAGTAATCGCTGCACCTACCAATTATGACAGTAAGAAAAACTTCTTCGATTGCTCAGCAGTAGAGGCCGTAATTGAGCTTGTGCTTAAGGTCAATCCAGATGCTGCTATGGTTATCAAATCAACTATTCCTGTCGGCTACACTGCATCCGTCAGGGAAAAATACAATACACATAACATAATATTCAGTCCGGAATTTCTCCGTGAGTCAAAGGCCTTGTATGACAATCTCTATCCATCACGAATTATCGTGTCATGCGATGAAGAATCTACTGACAAGGCGCATACATTCGCTGCATTACTTCAACAGGGTGCCATAAAAGAAAATATAGATACTCTGTTCATGGGATTCACAGAGGCCGAAGCAGTAAAGCTCTTCGCAAATACCTATCTTGCTCTCCGTGTGTCATATTTCAACGAGCTTGATACATATGCAGAAACAAAAGGACTTAATACCAAGGAGATCATCGATGGAGTATGTCTCGATCCTCGTATTGGAACACATTACAACAATCCAAGCTTCGGTTATGGCGGATACTGCCTGCCAAAAGACACCAAGCAGCTCCTGGCAAACTTCAACGACGTTCCTCAGAATATAATATCTGCAATAGTAGAATGCAACAGAACTAGAAAAGACTTTATCGCAGACCGGGTTCTTAACATGGCCGGTTACTATGATCGCGGTGATTTTTCCCCTGAACAGGAAAAAGAATGTGTCATAGGTGTATATCGTCTGACAATGAAGAGCAACTCAGATAACTTCCGCCAGTCATCCGTCCAAGGCGTCATAAAAAGAATCAAAGCAAAGGGTGCAAAGGTCATAATCTATGAGCCAACACTAAAAAATGGAGAGACATTCTTCGGTTCAGAGGTTGTAAATGACCTTAAGAAGTTCAAGGAAAAAAGTCATGCTATCCTTGCCAATAGATATGATTCATATCTCGATGATGTAAATGATAAAGTTTATACAAGAGATATTTTTAAGCGGGATTAATTCTATAATCTACCTCTTATGTGATTGTGGGGGATATATAATATTCTCCATCAAAAGCAAACAAGCTCAGACTGTATGAATACTTTAATTATCTTCTTACAGAAATCCCGGAACACATGGATGATAAGAGCAATGATTTCTGTGAGAAACTTCTACCCTGGTCAGATGAACTCCCTGCAGAATACAGAAAATAATACAAAAATAAAGCCGCTCAGACGAGCGGCTAATTATAATGGGGTATCCACTGTGGAGCGTTTACGTATTCTGTATCCTGTTCAAGTTTTTCAACAGTATCAAGTAACTTAGCTTTCTGTCTTTCATTGATGCTGAACATGACAGATCCATGCGAGAGGTGTATGGCCTGGATAAATCATTGTATGAGTAAACTCATACATTAAGCGGTTCCCGCTCGTCCGGACAGACGG
>ENA-OOQO01000276-OOQO01000276.1-human-gut-metagenome-genome-assembly--contig:-NODE-276-length-32955-cov-3.014985_pt1 | contig 32955 bp, 32 predicted proteins | sample MGYA00241088_ERZ501162 | MGnify/ENA primary metagenome ERZ501162 (study PRJEB25962, sample SAMEA2042497) | human gut metagenome | biome: human gut; feature: human-associated habitat; material: faeces... | reverse complement strand
GGGCTTTGATTATCCAGCGTATCTTCTCAATCCCTCTTATCTATTTTGTTTTATTTTCAACAATTTGTAATTCACCAACAATACTCTTCAACTTCTCTCCATAACATTTACTCACCCTCTGAGTATTTTTATAAAATCTTTTTCAACTATATTTTATTTACATAATACTCTCGCTCATATCGTTTATCAAGTGATTTTCACGCAAATGACAATTCGCGTTTTAATTTCTCAAAAGCATAACATGGCAAGAAAATATATAACAAGCAAGCCGGCGCACCAGCGCCGGCTTCCCTTACCATCTCACTATTCTATACCATTCTACTCCACCGCAAGCCCTTCCTCCCGGATCACCTGCACCATCTCATCCACATACTTCGCACAAAGCTCATCACTCTGTGCCTCAACCATCACACGAATCACCGGCTCCGTACCGCTCTCACGCAGAAGGATTCTTCCATCCTCACCCAAAGCGGTGCTGATCCGATCCTTCTCCGCCTGCACACGCGCATTGCCGGTAACCGCAGCCTTGTCCTCAACCTTCACATTCTTCAAAAGCTGCGGGTACATCTGCATCCCCCTGCACAGCGTGCCGAGGCTCTGCTTCTTCTCCAGGATCACCTCCATCAGCATCAATGCCGTAAGGATTCCATCTCCGGTCGTCGCATGCTTACTGAAAATGATATGTCCGGACTGCTCTCCGCCGAGCACATATCCGTTGGCAACCATCGCCTCATTGACATACTTATCGCCAACCGTGGTCACACATACCCCAATGCCCTCGCGCTTCATCGCTTTGAACAATCCCATATTGGACATGATCGTGGCAACCACCGTATTATTCTGCAGACGGCCACATTCCTTCAGATACTTCCCACAGACATACAGGATATAATCCCCGTGCACTTCCATACCGTTCTCATCCACGGCAATACACCGATCCGCATCTCCGTCAAATGCAAATCCACAATCCAGATTCTTCTCCCGGACAAGTCTCTGCAGATTCTCGATATGTGTCGATCCACATCCCATATTGATGTTAGTACCGTCCGGCTCATTGCCAACCACATATGTTTTGGCACCAAGCGCATCAAACACACTCTTTGCAATATTAAACGTACTTCCGTTGGAACAATCCAGCCCCACGCGCATCCCATCGTAAGATCTGGTAGCCAGAGAAATCAGATAGCCGATGTAACGGTTCCGTCCGATCGCATAATCCCGCGCCACACCAACCTTGTCACGCAATGCAAAAGGCAGTTCTCCCATCTCACCATCTATGTATTTCTCCAGTGCAGCTTCCACCTCTGCCGAAATCTTGTGTCCATTTCCATCCATGACCTTGATTCCATTGTCATAATATGGATTGTGACTGGCAGAAACCATAATGCCGCAGTCGAAATTTTCTGTACGGACTACATATGCCACACTTGGCGTAGTGGTAACATGCAGCAAGAATGCATCTGCTCCGGATGCCGTAATACCGGCAACCAGCGCATACTCAAACATGTAGCTGCTGCGACGTGTGTCCTTTCCGATAATGATCCGTCCCCTGTGATTCTGGTTGTAATACCAGCCCAGGTAACGTCCAATTTTATATGCATGATCCGCGGTTAATACTTTGTTGGCTTCACCGCGAAAGCCGTCTGTTCCGAAATATTTTCCCATTGTTATTCTCTTTTCTCGCATATCCTATCGTGTAAAACCAAATTCTGCAAACACTGTTCACACTTTGTCTGTTTTTTATTCACTATTTGCAAAGGGGGTCTGCCCACTTTTACACAATGTTAAACGTACTTCCGTTGGAACAGTCCAACCCCATACGAGAATCCCATCGTAAGATCTGATAGCCAGAGAAATCACGGACTACATATGCCACACTTGGCGTAGTGGTAATATGTAGCAAAAATGCATCTGCTCCGGATGCCGTAATATTGGCAAACAGTACCCCATTTAAAAAGTTTATATTTATTTAATGGGGTCAGACCCCTTTTATTATAATCTTAAGATTGACGATTGATTCACAAAAAGCCGGTGAAGCAGAGTAGCGGTGCTTTCCCACATCAAGGGTAAATTTGCCATATTTATCTGTTGTCGCAGTCGTGTAAAGAGCTGTGTCAAATGGTACGGAAGGGAACGGCAGCAAACGTGCCTTATCTTCTTCAAACAGCTCACTGATAAAGCGGGTCTCATTGTCATCATAGTGCTCACGCTGCATATCGATTTCACAACGACCAAGAAGATAACGGTTTTCTTCCGCAAGATTATCAAAGCGGGGGATTGGTACAAGTTCGTTGCGACGCAGATAACTAACCTTGTTTTCCACTTTTCCCTTTTCCCATCCGGATTCGGGATTCATGAATACCGGCTTAACACGGTAGTGCTCGCAGAAACGCTGAAAACGCTCTGTTACATTGCGGCCGCCACCTTTAACAACTTTGGTGACAATGTTTCTGATATTGTCAAACCAGATTTCAGTAGGAACTCCACCGATGTGCTCAAATATGGCAACCAATCCCTCTAGAAGACACTCCATGTTTTCCCCGTAATTAAGCTGGAGAAAGCCGCCGTTGCTGTATGGAAAACTGAGCACAAGATACTTTGCTTCGTGGTGAAGCCTGCTGTTTTCATAAAAATCAGCAGTTCCAAAATCTGCCTGGCCTTCACTGGGATGATGCACAAGAGGAATGTAGCCATTGGTTCTCTTTAGCCGTAGTTCCTCTTTTTTCTGTTTGACGTATAAAGCGACAAGCCGGTAATTGCAGTCAAATCCATCCACCTCATCATTAAGGCGTTTAAACACTCTTTTGGCTGTATGCCTCTGCTTCCGTGGTGCAAGCTTGTCTGCCTGCAACCATTCATCAATCAGAGGCTTGAATGGGTCAAGCTTGGATTCGTGCACCTCCGATGATGCCGGTGTGGGTAGCGGACTGTTGAAGTCCTCCATATCCACGTATTTACTGATGGTCTTACGATTAAGACCTGTTTCAGATGCGATTTGGGAAATGTTCTTATCTTGTTGATAATACATTTCTCTGATATGATGTATCTGATCCATTGTAGTTGACATTCTCCTTTCCTCCTTGTTTTTATTTGTTTGCTACAACAAAAAACAAGGTTAATGGTTTTAGGTTATGTCTGCAATGGATCTTTTTAAAAGCTCAAACTTGGTGGCTACCATTCAGGCGCTACAGCGTTCCTGAGAGCCTATATACAACCTTTGCAACTTTGTCCAATTTGGACTTACAATAATGTCCATTTTTGTTTTGCAACTTTGGGTAATTTTATTTTACAATAAACAAAGTTGACGCTAGGTTGACCACATTGGGGGGGCAGACCCCAATGTCTCTTTACTTTTTATTTTCTTTTCTCTTAATTATGCCTGTAGCAATTGCAAGTATACATCCTGCAACTATAATCAATACACAAAGAATTATTGTTCCAATTATTGATGACGCCTTAGTATTTTTTACGCAAATATCTACAAACCAGATATTAATTTCTTCCCGTTGCATAAAATATAACCATAAACAAATTAAAAGTAATGACACCAAAAGTAAATCACTCCACCAGACAATTGGATATTTCTGAAATATAGTTGCATCAGGATCATCTGTAGATTTAAAATTTAAATGCGTCATTTTTCCAACACAAAATAGAAATACATAGATTAAATTAAAAATGCACAATCCCCAAATTAAACCAGAAGCAATAATTTTCAGCAATGGAATTCCAGATACAGAAAAAATATTATCCAATGAACTAATTCCACCAAAAATCAAAAAAGCTAATGCTGTAAATATACTAACCATCGTTAAAAGCTGTGCATTCATTTCTTTTGTCATATTCTCTTTAAAGTCAGCAATATGAGATTGAAATTTTTCGTTATACTCATCATCTGTTTGTTTTAAAACTTTATACTGCTGATTTGCAAGATTTACATGATCCCATATTTTTATAATAGCTTTTTTTGTATCATCAATACTCTTCTTGCTTTGTCCAGACTTTAAAGCCGCTTTTTTAGCAGCAATTACATCTGAATCACTCGCATAGGAAAGTAATGCATCTAAATTAGATTGCAAAGTTCCTATTACATCCCCATCCTGTCCATTCTCGTATGAAGAATAAATATGATTGCTAATAGGGGAATATAAAATTCTATCATACTTCAATATATAAGAATGCAATGCATCAAATGTTTGCTCTTTTTCGAACTGATTTTGTTTCACCATCATTTTTTGAAATACACTTTCTATGGCGATTTGCATCTTTTGTGTTTTCTCATCTTGAGCTGAAATTTTTTCACCATCAGTTCCTTGGGTATGATCTATAACTATAGCTGGCATATTACTCCTCCTCAAAATACCTTTTTATACTTTGCGGTGTAATCACGTTGTCCATATATGGTCGATACGCATTACGCCATGGATCTTGATTATGTGTAATTTCTACCAGACGTGAAGCAGAATATTGTGAACACTCATCTATAATACCATTCATCAGTTCTCTGTCTCCTGAAGAAATTCTTACCCCACGCCCTATATTTACATATGGAATATTCGCACTTCCATATACTTTATACCTATGATACACTTCTGGAACAACAGGTCCAAAATCCCAAGCCTGAATATTTTCAGGGAAACATACTCTGCCCGTACATACCAAAAACTCCGCCTGAACAAAATATAAAATTTTCTGTAGCTTAAGATTGCTAATTGTATATCCTGTTTCATTGCATCGTTTAATAATATATTTTGAAACATCTAATGCACTATACATACATCTTCCCCCTTAAATTTTAATTCAAATCCTTAAAAGCGTCGAACCTTTGTTCGATAATGATATCACATAAAGTGTTATTTTGCAACCATTTTATTCTCCTACCTATGTATTCTTTATGGAATTCCCATTCACAGTCGGACATTTATGCAACAATTATCATGAATACAAATAAACCAAATAGTAAAATTAATGAATTTCTCAAGCACTCATAGGCTGTATAAATATAATTGCTTCTTACAACGTTAGACAGCCTATTTAGAATAATGTTTTTTCTATATTGTTGCCGTAACTTATCTTCCGTATCATCAATTTTATATATCATAATATCTGTCAAAAATACCTTTGCCGAAGCCAAACCTGCAATGATCATGTACCAAATAGCCACAATACTCATACACGCTATCAGTCCTCTTACAGGCATAAAATTAATTGTTGAAAATATCATTAACATCTTGTCTATCAATCCTAAAATTAATGTAACCGAAACTGTGATTGCCAATGTCATTGATTTAGCTTTATCCTCTAGTTTTCCTTTTGCGACAAAAACCTCTTCGTACATGACTTTAAGTTTCTTTATATCAGGCTGTTTTACAACATCTCTATACTCATTTTTTGTTTTTTCGTCAAAACCGTCTATATTTAACATACTCTTTTGACGTTCGCGTATTTTTTTCTCACATTTTATGTTACTTAAGTATGGACATATACTATCTAATCTCATTCTTTACTTTCTCCATCAAAAGAGAATCAACAATTGCCCTATTAATTTTTATACTTGCTGTAGTTTGAAGCCATCCCCATTCACCTGTAGGATTCACTTCTATAAAATACAATCTATTATCGCTTTCAATCAAATCAATTCCTCCAAATTCCAACTTCAATATGTTCATCAGCTGACAAAGCAATTGCTCCGTTTCCTTTGGAATTCGGCACGGAATATATTGCAAAGCTTCTTTATCCAATCGCCTCCAATCACCATCAATTCCTTTCTTATTACTCAAAATTTTAACCGGATAAATCTTTCCAGATATATATGTAACCCGTATATCGACTTTGTTTCCCAAATATTCCTGAATAAATACAGGAGCCAATGACAAATCACTCTCCATAATTTCTCTTCCCGTCAAAACCGTAGAATACATGAACATTTCTGTATCCTTTTCATTAAAAATGGCTGTGTCAATTGACTTTACAATATATTTTTTATTCTCTATTAATTTTGGGCATACATTACTAGCCACTGTTTTGGGAATGCATAATCCAATCTCTGCCGCTTTAGCCAATTGATACATTTTATTTTCTGCCCTATAAGTGTAAACAGGATTATTAATCCAATTAACTTTATCAAAGATTATCAAATTCCGAATAAATGCATTCCATTGACTTTTATAAACCTGCTCGTCCAAAGAGCACTTTTTATTCAATGTTCTAAGAAAGACAGGCGCTCTAAAATATATCGCATTACCATATTTGTTTTTAAATGTATACACTTTGTTTCCAATTTCCATCTGCATAATAAGATTATCAATGTTTAATGATATATTAAACAACCGAAATTGATCACGATTCAATCTAAAATATGGAATCTTTCTATTTTCCAGTTCAATACATATCAAATCTGTAGAATAATCTATGCTACTTGACACTATTAAAACTCGTATATTATTCACCCTTCTGATCTTCTCCTGTTTCTCTATCTTCTTTTTTTGTCATAGGACGTATCGCAGAATCGCTCAACATCATAGCTTTCTGTGATGAGCGCATTACCCAATATCCCTTATCCATTATATATTCACATGTATCTTCCAACGTTTTAAATTGCGGTTCTAAATATTTGTGCGCTTTTTCAATTAAAATGTGTCTCTTTCCCATACTTTTCACACCTCCATAATGAATTATAGCATTTTTCTTAATACACTGTTCCAAAATAATTTCCCATTGTTATTCTCTTTTCTCGCGTATTCTATAGTGTAAAGCCAAATTCTGCAAACACTGTTCACACTTTGTCTGTTTTTTATTTACTATTTGTAAAGGGGGTCTGACCCCTTTTACACTTCCATCTTACTACACTATTTATCAAAGAATTGAACTAACCGAATATGATGTACTATAACTTCTTAAGTAATTTCTATTCCTCTTTACTTGCAATTACTTATAATTATTTATAATTGTCTTTCCCCATGGTACATTATATTTATCAATATCTACCATTTTCCAATAATAATCTGGAATATGTTTATTTTTTTGAGTTTCTTTATCAGCTACTAACGCCATACTAAAAATATCATCTCCATTTAATTTGTTTGCTACCAAAGTATTTTTTATTACTAGAATTGTTTCGCCCGAATTTGTAATATCATCTACAATTAATATTCTCTTATTATTCATTTGTAATATATCTGGCGGTATAAATATTTGCCATTTTGATGTGCTCACTTTCATCCACCCATCCGGCTGAAAAAAATTCTGCTGAAGCTTACCTTTTAATATACAAGTATATACCGGAAATTCATTATTAACTTCATTGCTTAACAAATTAGCAACAATCCCTCCTCTTCCTGATAAAGACACTATAATATCTGGATTTATATCTAACACATATGCCTTTAAACATTTAATTCCTTTTTTCACTTTTGCCCATGAATAATTTTTTCTAGAACGAATGGCTTTTATTGCTTGATAAGATGTAACAAACAATGTAACAATTATTGATATCAATGATAAAGCCTGTCCCATCCAACTATTGCTAAAATAAGTAATTGTTTTTGATATAGCTAGTATAATAACCACCCTTTCTTTTTATCTAAATGTATACTGTATTGTTTTTTTATTCTTAATTTTATTAGTTAACTCCAATATTTTACCCGAATCGCCATTATGACGATATATTAGATAAAGTATTTGTGCCAATATATCAATTTCTTTTCTCCCCCAACCATACCTTGTAATCTCCTGCACTCCTATTCTAATACCTGTACCAGAATATAATAATTTTCTTTTTTTATTCAAAGTAATATCGTATTTGATACATTCATTATAAAAATCATCTACTTCATTTTGGTCTATTTTAATAAATAACTGGTGTGTATGTGTATATAATCCTTCATTTAATTTACAAACTTCGAACCCTTTATTATTAAGCATATCAGCTAAATAATTTGCATTATCTATCATTGCTTTTGCATAGCTTTCTCCAAATGTTTCTACTTCTAAAAATGTATAAAACAAACTTGCTACATGATGTAACTGTGTATTTCTAATATAATCTGGATTAATACATGTATCAATTTTTTCCGCATAATTTTTATTATCCGTTAATATAATGGCCTTTGTCACACCAGGTATTGTCTTATGTGTTCCTCCTAAAATAATCATATTTTTATTACACTTTAAAGGATTTTCAACTACTCTTCCTGCTATTAATCCCATTACCTGAGATGCATCAAAAACATAAAGAATATGTTCATAATAATCAATTTTTTTAAAATCAGGAATTGTAATCAAATCCGATGGTGCTAATAGCACCATATCAACTTTGTTTTCTCGCAAAATCGCATTCATTTTTTCATAATCATAATCATATCTAGGATAATCAAATGGTGCATATATAATATTTAATCCTAATCTTTTTATTATATTCGGAAGTGATGCATGACCACCACATTCTGGAGATGATAAAAGTACTGTATCACCTTTTTTTGTTAATGCAAGTAATAAATTTATCATTCCATTCATTCCTGATAATGATCTACAATCGCAATAATAACTATCAAAAATTTTATTACATTGTTTTGCCACCAACTGATATAATGGCAAGACTTTTTCACTTCCTATCATATTGTCCATTATATCATAATTAAGATATCCTCCTAATATATATCTTTCCTGCAATCCCATTTTCAAAGGTGTTTTTGAGAAATCCGAAATCACGTTTTCCGCTGCACATAAAGGAATATTATTTTTTCGAAAATCTTTAAATTCCTTTATAACATTTTCAAACTCCTCCACCATTTCTTTATTTATTATATTTTCCTCATTCATTTACGTTTCCTTCTATCACAAACACATTATACATTATTTTCTATAAATCAACTTAGACAACTTTCTAAGATTACTTGCACAAATTATCTACTCCTTTATTTTCTTCTATATTGAACTCCTCCTATATCTTTTTGAGACACTAAAAATCAATTTTCTGATTTCTACTCTCTACAACAATTCCTCCCGTCCATCTTCCTTCAACTTATCAACAATCAGCTTCACATCCTGCGCCCGGTTCTTATCACACACCAATATCGCATCCTCCGTCTCAACAATAATCAGGTTATCCACCCCTATCGTTGTAATCAGGCGCTTCTTAGAATATGTAATACAATCCTTTGTATCAATCGCCAGATGATTTCCAGCTACAATATTTCCATTGGCATCCGTATCATGAAGCACTCCAAGGTTGTCCCAGCTTCCGACATCACTCCATCCCATATCAGCAGAAATAACTTTTACAATATCACTCTTTTCCATGATTCCATAATCAATAGAAATACTTGGAATAACAGGATAAATTTCATTGATTGCTTCCATCTCTGAGTCAGTTCCCATCGCGTCCCCAATTTTCACCAGACACGCATACACCTCTGGAAGGAATTTTCTAAACTGCTCCAAAATAACCGATGCCTTCCATACAAACATACCACTGTTCCATGCATATTCTCCACTTGCAACATACTTCTCCGCTGTCGCAAGATCCGGCTTTTCCTTAAATTCGATTACCTTTTTTGCAATCCCTTCTTCTGATTTGTCAAACCGAATATATCCATATCCAGTGCAAGGATACGTCGGCGTGATCCCCATCGTAACAAGAGATCCACCCTCAGCAACCTCAATTGCCTCTTTCAGTGTCTGCGTAAACGCTTCCTGCTTCTGAATATAGTGATCCGAAGGGAAAATGCACATAACACCATCCCCATATTTCTTGATAATCTCAAAAGCTGCATATCCAATACATGCTGCAGTATTTCTAGCCGCTGGTTCTCTCAAAATATGATCATTTTTCACACGTCCATCTGTAACAACTTCCATTTTCGAAGCCTGCGTTACATTCGTCACAATAAAAATATCCGATTTATCACAAACTGTTGCAACACGATCAATGGTTTCATTGATCATCAGATCTTTTCCACTTAAATTTAAAAGCTGCTTTGGCTCCGCCTGTCTTGATAACGGCCAGAAACGTGTTCCGCCACCGCCTGCCATAATCACTCCAAATGTTCTCATTTATCATTTCCCTCCCTAAATCTGATAAATTTTAAATACTTTTTGTTCTCCAATAATCCAATGTTTCACGAATTGTCTGTTCCAATGAAATCTCCGGTTTCCATCCGGTTGCTTCATATACCTTCGTTGTATCAGCCTCTATAATCGGCACATCTACCGGACGCAGCCTTTCTGGATCACCCTCCACTCTAATTTCAACTGACGAATGATCCAGAATACATTTTAGAATATCCTCTATTGCAATCGCATGCCCGCTTCCAATATTATACGTCTCTCCGGCACATCCCGATTTCATAAGAAGTGCATAGGCACGAACCACATCCCGCACATCGGTAAAATCACGTTTTGCACTCAGGTTTCCCACCTTCATAACGGGTTCTCTATTGCCCGCCTCAATCTCTGCTACCTGCTTGCAAAAATCCGCGACAACAAAAAGCGGCAACTGATTCGGTCCAATATGATTAAATGCACGAACCATCATAACATCCAGACCATATGCATCTGCATAAATTTTAGCAAGCATATTCTGACAGACTTTCGTTGCTGCATAAATATTTCCCGGACGTGGCACATTGCCTTCCTTAATCGGTGTCTCACCCGGTAAAATATGTCCATATTCTTCTCCTGAACCAATAAACAAAACACGAGGCTTATCTTCTAACTCTCGCAGGGCTTCTAGGATATTCACTCCACCCTTCACATTTACATCAACGGTAAGAGCTGGATTCTTCCATGATACAGAAACAGAACTCTGCGCCGCTAAATGATAAATATAATCTGGACGAATCTCTCGAAACAATGCAGCAATTGATTCCTTTTGTAAAATATCCAGATCACACACCTGAATGCTGTTCATATCGACACCATCTACTTTTACCTGCTCCCTCGGCATCTTGGTCACTACAACATCCTGCCCCAAGTCATTCTTTAAATGTCTCACCAGATATGCGCCGACAAAGCCAGCTCCGCCTATAATTAAAGACTTCATTTTTTCTCCTTTTAGCCGAAAAGGGATATTTCATCTCTGAAATATCCCTTGCTTTCTATCATATAATCTTATTCTATTCCTTCAACATCTTCTCTGTCTTAGCAATCTTAAGATCATGTTCAGCCATAATTCTTACAAGGTCTTCATAACTTGTCTTCTGTGGATTCCATCCCAGTTTCGTCTTTGCCTTTGTAGGATCTCCCCAGAGATCAACGACATCTGTAGGGCGATAGAAATCCGGGCTGACAGCGACAACCACTTTCCCAGTTGCCTTATCAATTCCCTTCTCATCTATGCCCTGGCCCTGCCACTCAATATCAATCCCGACATGCTTGAATGCAAGTGTAGCAAATTCACGAACCGTATGCTGTACGCCAGTCGCAATTACATAATCATCTGGTTCTTCCTGCTGAAGAATTAACCACATACATTCCACATAATCCTTTGCATATCCCCAGTCACGCTTAGAATCAAGATTTCCAAGATATAAACACTCCTGAAGTCCCTGGGAAATGCGTGCTGCTGCCAGTGTGATTTTTCTTGTAACAAAAGTCTCCCCACTCATGGTTAAAAAGAATACCATTTGCGGCAAACTGACCATATGCATCACGATACTCTCTCATCATCCAGAAACCATACTGTTTTGCAACAGCGTATGGGCTGAATGGATGGAACGGAGTATTCTCATTCTGAGGTACTTCCTCCACCTGTCCATACAGTTCAGACGTCGAAGCCTGATAAATACGTGTCTTCTTATCAAGTCCAAGCTGATGAACCGCATCCAGAATACGAAGGACGCCAAGTGCATCCACATCCCCTGTATAAATCGGCACATCAAAAGAATTTCCTACATGTGACTGTGCCGCAAGGTTGTAAATCTCATCCGGCTGCACTTCATTGATAATGCGGACAATGCTATTTCCGTCTGAAAGATCTCCATCATGAATCTTAATCTTATTCGCTGCAAGCAAATGATCAATTCTCTGTGTATTTGAGATGGAAATACGTCTGGTAATTCCATGTACCTCATATCCCTTCTCTAAAAGGAACTCTGCTAAATAACTTCCATCCTGACCAGTGATTCCTGTAATCAGTGCTTTCTTCATATTATTTTCTCCTTCTAAATATGTAAATACAATTTTTTATTATTTCTATGATTCTCATCTATTATAACATAATTACATAAATTAAGAACTCATTCTGTTCCAACTTACCAAACTTTTTTACTTTATTGCGTCAAGTTTCTTACCAAATACATTCTTGACCCTATTCAGAGAATAATTGTTCTTCCTTGATAGACTCAATAGAAATAAACGATAAATTTTTATTCAAAATTAGGTTGTTTAAATAATCCATAGTTTCCGAAAAACGATCTATTTGAAATATAATCAAAATAATAAAACGAATTTTTCTGTGAGCAATATTTTCGTATGAAATACCACGCTTTTCAATTTGATTAACTAGTCGGACAAGTGTAGACTTTGAAACAGGATTATTCCAGTATTTGATTTCATATAATAAATCAATGTTATTATACTTTGAAGATGCAATAATATCATAATCACAATTGTCAACTTTAGCATTTTGATATACGTTATACTTGCGGTTGAGTTTAATTTTCAGATAACTATAACAGGCATCTTCTATTTCAAAAGTTTTTCTAATTCGAGCGGAAGCTGTTAAGTTAGAACGAGTTATTTGAGAATCAGAGCTTGGGTTTTCATGATTCTCAATATCTTCATTAATGACCTTTTCAGCAATTTCTTTAGCAGACATACTTTGAATATGCAATTCTTTTTCTTCCAAATCCAATTTAGTTATTTGATCTAAAGTTTTTTGTATTTGAAACCATTTTAAACATCCCCAAAAAACAAAAAATACACCAATAATAATAATCAAAATACATGTGGTCGGTAAGTATTTAAAAATTTTCTGAACATATTTTATTTTGATACTTAAAAAGTCAGAAGAAATTTTTGATAAATTGTTTGCTTCCTCCTGTGTCATGATAATATCATATGAACCAGAAACTAGAAAATGCAAGCAAAATATTGGTGCAACAATTAAAACAATACCGACTGAAACGATGAATTTATAAAAACTATCGTATTGTAATTTATCCATTATTGATTTTTCCACTGATAACCGTTATTTTTCTTATCGCTCATATTTTTGTTATTATATGTCTAGCTTAGTGATACAACTTTCCTTTCCCCAATTATTTATTTCTCATGAGAGTACGTTTAATCCACCTCAACCATTTTGTCACCTTCCATGAAGTACTATTATATACAGCAGATAACTGCATATTTAATCTCCGATTTTCTTCAAAAAACTTCTTCTGTTCATTCATGAGTTCCTTCAACGCGCTTTGTATTTTCCCATATGAGCAGACCAATTGTTCCACTTTTTGTCCTGCCTGCTGATTTTCATTGAACAATATTTCTACTTTTTGTTCTACCCGCTGATTTTCATTGACTAACAATTCTACCTTCTGCTCCATCATATGAGTATCGTTCTCCAAATGAGACACCTGTTCTCTTAGTTTCTCATTTGTTTGAATTGTATGATCATATTTTGCATCAAAAATATCATATTCCTGCAAGCTTCCTTTGTACTCCTTTCCTAAAGCAATCTGAGATCTAAGCCAATCAATACTCTTTTTACGCATTTCTGTAATCTTTTCATTAACTATATCATAGTTGATATGTGTACAAATCATTTCATCATTCAATTCATCAAATGACTCTATCATACGCTTTTCCAATCCCAATTCAGATAAGATTGACTCAAATCTAGCGCGTCCTCTCCAATTTCCCGGTTCTGTTATCACCCAAAAATCTTTATTGAAAATTAAAGCAAAGCACACTCCATGAAAAGAATCTGTGACAAACAAATCACAATAACATACGTTTGCTACCCATTCTTCAACCAACGCCTCATTCAAAACTGGCATATTCCATAAACCATTTATAATTTTGGGATCTACCTCCGAATTACTAATAACATTTAATCTATACCCAAACTTGTCTTCCAGTTTTTTTAACACATTCTCCTTTTCAAACGAAGGATCTAAAATATATGCACCTATATATTTTTCAAATGGCAATCTAAGTTTTCCAATCTCAGCCATCTTGTAATAATATCTATTGCTACACAAGAAAACCGGATCTAATACTAGCTGCGACTGTAATCCAAACTCATCATCAAGTAATTTCACACCTGTTTTTTCTCTTATAGATAATGCATTAAATCGACTTAAATAATATTTTGTCTTCCCTTTTACATTGTTATTAGAAACAAATTCATCTGTCCCAAATGATGTTCCATAACTAAACATATATTTATCTGATGAAACCCAGTCTAAACAAGAATGAAAATCCATTCCTTCTATAAATTCAGCACGAAATAATTGATCCGAAGCGACAACAAAAATATGACTCCAATTATTTACTTGTTTTTTTTGCATCCTTGTTGCAAAGTCTGGAATTAAATCATAGCTTGCATATGGATTATGTGCATACATAGCCATATCTGATTTAATATGTTTCCATTCAGCATCTAAGCTGCGATTAACTACCGCTACTATCATCCCCATATCTTTCAAGCATTGATACAGCGCATAGTTTGTTAAATTGTTCCCATAATTATGATTGTGCATACAAACCATAACTATATCATACTTTTTATTTAATATTGTATTTACAGATCTTTCAAATCCATACTCAGAAACCATATTCAAAAAAGAATCGGCCTGTTTAGAACGTGGTCTTCCATCATTTCCAATTCTATTGCCTTTTCCTCGACACCATTCAATTGGAATCTGTTGAATTCTATTAAATGCACTTGAAATATTATGTATAAAATCTTTTCCCTTTGAATTATTTGTAATTATCAGACTTGTGCCTTTCCCATCTTGCCATGTCACATCATGTTGCTCAATCCCCCAAAAATCCCCTAATGTAATATCTGCCTGTCGTGGAAAATCGGCATATCTGCATGAATTGCAAACGTGATTTCTGCATAATACACTATGAAAGACTCTTTGAAAATCATCTGAATTTACATCTTTATATATTCTTTTACCGTCATTAAAAGTAATCGAAAATCCGCTTGGATTCCACCCTTTTTCCTTATCCCTAAAAGTAATGTTTCTAATTGTTTCTATATTATAATTTTCTTTGAGATACTTTCTAAAACTCACAATCGGAGTAACACAAAAGCAAATCAAATCAACTGTTAATAATTTTTGATAATCTTTTTCCAGAAAAGAATATAGTCCTGCAATTTGACACGGTGTTCCTACATACATTACATAATGATCTTGTCTTAACTCATGAAGTACTTCTCGATAGGTTTTTTCTGTATTACTCTGTACATATTTAGATTTACGCAATAATTCTATATCTTCAAAATTACGCACCCCCATATGATGTACATAAAAATCCTCAGTATATGTCGCACCAAAAACGATACCTTTTCTATCTATTATTTCTTTGGCTAATACAGAAAATGCCCCTCCAGAAGAAGATTTTTGACGTGTCAACTCATCTGCCCATGCTGCAAAAGCTTCACTTTCTTCCTGTGAGTAATTGCCTTTCCTCACTTCTCTTAATTCAGGACATACATCAACGCATTTACCACACTCTACACAAGATTCAATATTAATCTCTGGCTTATAAAAACCTTGATTATTCACATTAAAAGAAATAGCATTTTTACCACATGCATTCACACAAGCTCCGCACCCTGTACAATTATAATTATTGACCATTGACTTTGGCGACTGTTTTTCAAACCTTGCAATTAACGGCCATTCATCCTCAAACTCATTGTTCTTATCAGTAAGAATAAACCCTCTCCTATTCAACATACCTATAATTTCATTAGATGTATAAAGAGAAGTATTATATCCCTTTTCTTTTCCACGGTATGTTATAATAATTTTATCTGTACACCTTGTAACCTGATCAAAAAACCATTCTAGATCATTCAAATACTCAATAATTCCTGCACATACAGCAATGTCTACCTTAATTTTTGGAAATTCTCTCTTATTCAAATCGCATATAATTGTATCATCACAACGTTTTTTATAATCAAGAGGATAATACTCAACTGTATCTGGCAATATATTTCGCAAATACATATTGCCCGCTCCAATGTCTAAAACCGACGTTTCATCCATAGAAATAAATTTCCGACAGGCAATGGTTCTTTTTCTCCACATCATTTGCTCTAAACCCAATATTTCTTCTCCAGCATTCCAATCCACAGGTCCTGTTGTGACTTTCTTTTCGTTCATATCATTTTTTCATAATGCTCGCACAAGTAAAAGCATATTCTCCTTTCTCAATTGGCTTAGCCAGTTTTAACTTTCTTTTCGGTAATATCATATTGTCCAGCTAAATTATAGGTCTTGATCAATTTCTACTTCAAGATCACTCCATTGATTTCGGTCTGAGTTAACAGCATACGCCATTTGTAACCCCGATGGTTTCCTATCATTAAATAGTATTCTTTCACCAACAGGAACTCCATAAATGATTTGGTCAAATCTTAAACCATTTTCAAATAAAAATTGTTCAATTTGCTTTTTATATTTTTCATCTCTTGCTGTTAAAATTAAAATAAAATCACTTTCAGGAATTTTGGAAAAAAATTTTTTCACACCAACTAATACGATATCTTTACCTTTTAAATAACCATTATGTATTACAAGTGTTCCATCTAAATCAAAAATCCATGTTTTTGGCAAAGGTGACAAAATAAATTTCATAATTTCACTCCTAATACTTTTCCGATATTTCCTCCTGGATGATTTTCTCCAAATTGCTCCCTCGTTATTCCTAATCGCTTTGATAGTTCAACTGCAATTCCTTGTAAAACAATCAAATAGACTGTTGTAGAATTGTTCGGCACAACATTCCATTGATCGCCTTCATGTTCCAGATTCATAATCAAATTTTCATCTACAAGAGGACATACTTTAGCCGATCTATCAAATGTTATAGCCCAACTTTTACATTTTTTCATTTTCAAATGATGTGCAAGCACAATTGTTTCTGACGTATTTCCACTTTTTGACAATAAAATGACTAAGTCCTCTTTTTTTACAATTCCTAAATCTCCATGAACAGCCGTATTTGTATGTAAAAAATTAGCAGGAATACCATATGAATTCATTGTTCCTACAAATTTTTCACAAATTGGAACATTCTTTCCAAGTCCAGATGCTATAATCTTTCCACCATTTTCAATAACATTATAACATTCTTCAATTAATCGTACATATACGCTTTCATCAATAGATTGAACAGCATCCCTTAAAATCTCAAAGTTCTTTGCATAATAATCCATCATTACATTTCATCCTTTCCAATAACATCTGCTAAATAATAGATACCGTTATAAAACGCACCACATATTGAATCATAATCCTCCCATGCATATGTAGTAAGGGAAAGCCAAATAATAGCATGAATTAATTTTATTGTTTGTGGGTCTACATCTTCATTAATCAATTCAAAAAAATACTCCTCTGTATCTTCCCATTTATTTGATTCAATAGTTAAATCAATTTCATTATCCCTTATATCCAATCGAAATTTTTTCAAATTGAATTGATCATAATTTCCCTTTAGTGAATAATATAGTTTTGCCCAATCATATGCAGCATCTCCAACCATAGAGCTATATCCAAAATATCCTCGAGGATCTATCAACACAATTTCTCCATTTTTCCGCATCATCATGTTTGAAAAAGTGCAATCTCCATGTATCATGCAAAATTTCTGCGGTCTAATTTGGCTACATAATTTTTCCAATTCATCGTAATAAAAATAAACATTTGGACATTTTTTCCCATTTACTTGTATATACTTGTCATTAGAAAAAGGTATCAAATTTCTCACTTTATCTAATCTTTTCAACGTTTTCCCAAAATAAGCATCATCCACACTAAAATAATCTACATTGTCTGTTTGCATTGCATGAAGTTCTCTTAAAGCTGTAACAATTTTTTTCAAAATTTTAGTTTTATCTTGATATGATAAATTATACTCATATATATTTTTCCCATCTATTTTTTCCATCACAAAAGGATCATATGAATAAATATGAGGTATCTTATCATAATTTTCTTTTTGAACAATATGATACCAATTTTTTTCCCTAATAGCTAATTGCTTTCCCTGTTCGTCTATGCCCTCTTTTATTATTTTGTCTGCATCAACAACCAAACTATTAAATGGTCTACATTTTGGTCTATCTATTTTATTATATTCAGAGATCAATCCATATTCTTTTGTTTTTTCCAATTCAATTATTGAGAATTTTTTTTCTTTATTTTTCATCCATTTTACTAATTCTCCTTCTATTGGCACGTCTTGTAATTTTTCTTTATCTTTAAAAATAAATAAGCCTGCCACACCTGTATTGTCAGAAGAAATTTCTTCAAAAATATCGTTTTCGTATCTCCATCTACATTTAAACCCTTTTGAAAGTCCAATATAATCATCATTCTTCTCTGGGAGCTTAAAATCTGTTGGTAAAATAAGATCCGACCAAATTAACATAAATGCTTTATCATTCGGAACAACTTCTAATGCATCTTTTAGACCTGCACACGTTCCCTTCTTTCCAGAAGCATCTACTATTACATATCTTACTTCTGAAAAAATACGCAAATATTTTCGCAATACTTCAATTTTATAATCTCCAATAATAATGAATTTTTTGTTTGGAAATTGTCTAAACAAATAAAAAATCATAGGCAAATTTTCAATAGGAATTAATGCCTTAGGTTTATTCTTTGTAAGATATTCCATTCTACTTCCTCTGCCACCTGCTTGAACAATAATATAATCTACTTGCATTTTTCCTCCTTATAATCAAAATTAATTTTCTTTATTATCATTTCGAAATTATCAACAACTGTTTTTTTCTGATCCCAGCATAAATCTACCATATTCGGATTAGGCAATTGCAGATTGCACATATTCCAGGCAGTCTTTACATCTTCATTATTATGTATGGTAACTAACCTTGAACTCGAATATCCCAGCAAATCACATATACCACTTCTTAATGCAATACAATTCCATCCAAATGTATCACATACAACAAATAATTCCTTTAAAGACAAACAAACACTCTCAGAACCTTTAATTACTATCTCCGTTTCGTCTTTTACATTTGTATAAACCCTATAAGACATCTTTCTATAGTATTGCACCATCATTTCCCAAAATTCCATTGGCAATCTTTCTAAAGTGACTGCGTAGGGCATTAATAAAACAACTTTTTCATTTTTATCATATTTTTTTTCCAATTCCTTCATTCTTGTTATTCCAACAGAAATTTTAGGAAATTCCAATTTTGTATTCAATGGAATCTTAAGCACGCACCGCTTATATATATCAATAAGATTTACATTTCCAATTCCTAACAATTGTCCCGGTTCTGGCCACGCATTATCTAAAATAAAGTGACCATATTGATAATTTTCTTCTTTAAATCTTCGCCATGTTCTCGAGTATCTCATAAAGCGATTCACCAATTTATTAGACACTATTTTTCCATCTATACTCTCAAAAAAATCCGGCAAATCAGCTTGGCTATTCTTCACAATTAAGATAACTCTCGCAATACCAAAATGCTCTTTATACGCTCTTATCAGACTTGCGATAAATAAAGTATCTCCAATTCCAAATGGGCACACAATATATATTGTCAAATTATCATTTTTCCACTTATTCAAAATTCTTCTACACACGATATAATTTGGAATTTCTTCAGTTCCCATTTTAAAAATGTACTTAAAATATTTAAGCATTTTTTTCATTCTAGCTTATCTCCATTTTTCTTAATTTAAATCTAAAATCGCATCCATCATAATCTTCGCAGACTCATCCCAAGTAAATACCTGATAATTTTTTAACAGTTTCTTTTTCCCTTCATAATTACTTTGCTTCATCAGTTTTCTCACACATTTTATAAAATCATCCACGTTATCATCCTCAAAATATTCGCAATAATTTTTCCCAATTTCCTTTAAAACATCAATGTTTGTAGCAACTACAGGCGTTTGCCGTTCCAATGCTTCTACTAATGGTAACCCAAACCCTTCCATATGTGTTGGGAATGCTACAACAAATGCATTTTTATATAAATAATCAATATCAGCATTAGAAGCCTTATCGATATGAAAAATTCTTTTACCATATTGCTTGTGATTATACATTCTATCAAGAAATTCCTGTTTTATCCATCCAATTCTACCAGCAAAAATAATATTAATTCCTAAATCATCTAACCCTTTATCAAATGCGTCTAAAACTAATTGATGATTTTTTCTAGGTTCAATTGTACCAACCATCAAAAGATATTTACCCATTGCACCTATTTTCTTTACTTCTGGACGCACTTCTGAAGTAACACTTGTCTGTGGCTTGAAATCCGCTCCTAAATGTGCCACAACACCATTAATATGTTTTATTCCACATTTATGTGCAAATTCTTCTAAAATCCGAAGGCTTGCTCTTGTTGAAACAATAATTAAATCTGAATACAATAAATGCGCCCCTATATATTCCATGAATGTATAAGTAAAATAAGTTTCAAAATATTGAAAATGGGTAATTTCCATTATATCATATATTTGTGCAGCTATTTTTACACCATTCCGTTTTAAAATTGGCAACAAATAACTCCTTTTCAAATTAGATGTCCATGCAACATCTAGATCAAAAAAAACACTTCCAGATTCTAAGTCATTTATATCCAAAGATATATGACTACTCAGATTATCTTGTTCCCCAATTTCATCTTCAAAATATTTCATGAATCTCTCATTATCTATTACAATAAATTTTTTCGTTTTTTCAGAATATTCTATCAAGACTGTATTTATATCATCATTTTTCAAAATTCTGACCAATATTTCTCTCACAACTCTTTGAATTCCTGTTATAACTTTTATTTTCATAAATTCAGACACATCTATGTATACTTTCATTTAATAAACAACCTCCTTTGCTCACCTATATTTCCAAATTTACTTAAGCATCAATATTGACATTCAATCCTGCTATTTTCTTTATTTTTTGTCTTATTGCATTTGGAAATTTTTTATATATTTTATATATCGCCCTATTGTTCACATCTGATATGCTTGTACCAAATACTTTATCAATAAGTTTCTGTTTTAGAGATATTTTATTATATATATTATTTTGTACCTCAATATTCTTAATTCTATATTCCATTGACGAGCAAATTGTAGTAATTAATTTATTTCTAAACATACTTCGGCTGATCCAATACTCCATTTCAGATTCTGAAGGAACACGTTTTAACAATTCTAAATATGCTACCATTACAAAATCGCGTGCTTCTAACTTCGACCATGATTGCATATCAATTTCATTTGCATTATGACCGATTGCATACATAAAAGCAATTTTACTAAAAGGCATATTGGTATTTTGTTTATCCATATACCCTTTGGTAATGTCGTAAACTTTTTCAAATACAATCTCCTCATAATTTTCCATCTTCATATATAGTCACTCCTCATGTATTTAAATTTTTGAAAATTCAAGTTTTCTCATCTAATATTTTACACACAGATTGGCTTTTCCACTGTTTTTACCGAATTGTCCAACTATGTGGTGCACTTACCATTGCCATGTCATTAACTTTACTTTTAATTGTAATCAGACACGCATCTCTCCAAAAATCATATGCAAATCCATCTGGTTTTCGAATTACTAAATCGATACTATAAGTTCCTGCTGCTACTGATAATCTTTCTATATTTAACCATACTTTTCCACTTTTACTCAGTTTTATTAATTCAGAATAGTCAAGTAATGTATTTGAACCAAATATGTTTGTTTGACCATCTCTATATATTGCCACGCCAATTACTGCATCTTCAATCACTTTGTTTGCTTCATATTCTATTAAAACTGAAAATGGCTGTGTATTATAAAATATATTTTTTTCCTCTCCATTTGAATCAACTACCTGCGCCCTCTTTATTATTGCTTCTTGACTTCCCCATCTTTTCCTATCTTTTTTCGCCCCCTCACATTGTTTATTCGCATTTGCTTTTTTTATTTTATTATTCGCCAATTTTTCACTCATATATTCCATATAATGAGGATCAACAATTCTAGGTTTTCCATCTTCTTTTACACATCCATCATGTATCCATATGCACCGATCACATATTTGTTCAATCTGTGCCATCGAATGAGATACTATCACTATTGTTGTTCCATTATTTTTAATTTTTCTTAATTTATTAAAACATTTGGACTGAAATGCAGCATCACCCACTGCAAGAATTTCATCTATCAGCAATATATCTGCATCCACATTAATTGCCACAGAAAATGCCAACCTCATATACATACCAGATGAGTATGTACGCACTGGATTGTCAATAAACTCCTCCAGTTCCGAAAATTCTATTATATCATCCAGACGTGCATCAATTTCTTTTTTTGTTAGTCCAAAAATAGATGCATTGGTATATATATTGTCTCTCCCACTCATATCTGGGTGAAATCCCGCACCAAGTTCAATCAGACTTGAAACACGCCCTTTCATTTCAATTGTTCCACTATCTGGATACATAATCTTAGTCAACAGTTTTAATGTAGTGCTCTTTCCGCAGCCATTATGACCAATCAGTCCAATCGCTTCTCCCTTTTTCACCTCAAAACTGATACCATTAAGAACATTTCTCTCCTCATATTTTCTTCTGCTTCGAAAAAGCGTTTTTTCTTTTAATGTATGTCCTTTGTCTAAATATACTTTAAATTTTTTTGTAATATTATGTACTTCTATCGCATTTTCAGGTTTCATTACAGCTCCTCCACAAAATGTTTCTGCAGTTTTTCAAAAACAAACCAACCAATCGCAAGAAAAGCAATCCCCATAACAATTGTTGATAGTAAGCTTGAAAGCATTGGCACTTTCCCATAATACAAAATATCACGATAAGCACCTATCACTTGCGTCATTGGATTTAATGCAAATACCCAACGCACCTGCTCCGGAACCATATCAATAGAATACATAACCGGCGTCAAAAACTGCCATGCCATTGTCACAATACTTATTACATATTCAAGATCTCTCAAATACACTGTCAATGCACACATAATCATTGCTAATCCCAGTGCAAGAACATATTCTACAATCATAACAATTGGTAAACATAAAATTGCCAAAACATTTAATTTATATCCTGCAACAATCAACACAAGAAAGATAACAATAAAACTTAGTAGCATATTAACAAACTGACTTGTTACATAGGAAATTGGTAGTACTTCTCGTGGAAAATATATCTTTTTCACCATATCCTGTTGTGCCATAATACAGCTTGCGCCACCAGAAAGAGAAGTGCTAAAAAAAATCCACGGTATCAACGCAACAAACAAAAAAAGATAATAATCTTTAATTCCAGCTCTCATAATTACTGAAAATACCATTGTATAAACAACGAGCTGAAATAATGGATTTAAAAATGTCCATAAAAAACCAAGTGCCGATCCTTTATATCTTCCCTTTAGATCTCTTTTTACCAAGGAAACTATCATTTCCCGATATGCATATATTTCTTTGAACCGATTTATCACTTCTTGCCAATCCTTCCTATATTCACAATCATTCATGAATATTATTTTCTATCATATGCTTTAATTTTCCTTCAATCTGATTCCATTGATAATTCGCGATTGCATAATCACTTGCACATTTGCAATATGTCAAATATTCTTTTTCCGGCAAATTCAGAGCATTGTACAATACCTTTTCAAAATCGGCTTCATTGTTATAATAGAAAGAACCATTACTCCGTTTGCAATGCCCCTTCAAAACATCACAATTCCCATTTACAATTCCTGGTACTCCCAATGCCATAGCCTCAAGTAGTGCAATTGAAAAGCTTTCATATCTCGAAGGCAGCCATAAAAATTTAGCGCCTACTATCCCTGCATACTTGTCGTCTTCAGAAACAAACCCCAGATAGTGAATATCTTTATTGTCATGCACATCCATCATAACTTTTCCTATCACAACAAGTTGGATTTCATTTTCCGGATGTTTTTCTTTATACATTTCAAAATACCGAATCATTTCATCGCATTTTTTCCCAACATCAACACGTCCTACATAAATTATGTATTCACCGCTAATCGAATATTTAGTCCGAAAATAATCTATTTTATCTTTTCTTTTTTCTCCTTGTAATATCATAGGAACTTCTATTCCCACCCCTATTACATCATTAGCAGTACTTTGAAGATTAAATGTATTCTGTACAAATGTTCTTTCTTCCTCTGTCAAAAAAATCATTGCACGGGGAAGTTCAAAAATTTTCTTATATATTTTAAAATAGATATATGGTTCATCATGAGCTGTAGGAATCAAAATTGCCTTATCTGCAACGAAAGGCAACCCAACAACCGTTGGATAATATAAATATGTCACAAAAATAAACAAATCATATTCTGCCTTCTTATTTTTTATGTATTCTATCAATTGAGGTGAATATGGTCCTTGTTCTTCAGACCACCATTTTCCCATTGATATACCAAAATGTTCTAATATCCGTGTAATCTTATTAACTACACGAAAACGTCTCATATTTCTAGCATGTTTTACCGGAAAACGACAAATGGAAACTCCATTTATCTGTTCAACTCCCTCATCATAATAATTATCCCATGTATCATAATCGCGTGCTGTCGTTGTCAATACCTCAACATTATAGTACTTATTAAGATGTTCCGCAATCAATCTTGCATAATATTCAGACCCACCATTTACCTCTGATCCGTATCTTTGATTCACAATTGCAATACGCTTCATCTAATTCCATATCTCCTTCAATCGTTCTCTCATCCTCCCCGCCGCTTGATCCATTCCCAGCTTTTCTTCGGCATATTCTTTTGCATTTTTCCGAATCATCTCATAATATTCTTTATCCTCATATAATTTTTTCATATACCCTGCTGCCTGATCCAAATTTGCATCGGCCCATCTATTACCTGCTTTAAATGGCGGCATATCCTTCTCAATTGTAATCAATTCATAATCTACCATACATGCTACATTTTCGTTCATGAATTCCGTATTAGATGACCAATTTGTTGCTACCGTAGGAGTTCCAAGAAGCATTGCTTCTGCAAGCACCAGACCGAACCCCTCTGCCCGGTGAAGGGAAACAACCACATCTACACATTTTGTCAGACTATTTACTTCATCCCTGCTTAATGTTTCTTCAATCAAATAAACATTTGTATATCCATCCAGAACACTTCGAATCTGCTTCCTAGATTCCGGTGTTGGATTATTAATTTTAATAACCAATCCTACATTCTCGTTTTCTTTTTCAAACGCCATTTTAAATGCATTTAATACACCAATTGGATTCTTTCGTTCCATACAACTGCTTTGATCGTACATCATCAAATAAAGAAACTTATCTTCTGGAATACCAAAATGTTTTCTTTCATATATTGTCCCAATGTGGACATCAACATAGTATGGCATGCATCGTACCGGAAGTGTTGTTTTTTTTCGAATTGAATTGCAAATAAATTCTGATGGAGCCCAAATTTCATCCAAACACTGAAAACACGGAATCCATTCGTCAGGGAACTCCTCTAACTCCCACAACCAATATCCTATATTGTAACGATAATTCCATACAGAAGCATCCTGCTGTATGAAAGCCAGTCCCAATTCATGAGGATTAATATGTATCAAATTGACATCATATGGCAATTCTTTTGATAATCTATTCTTCCATGAATGATCCCCTTGTCCTTCCGCACCAAGTTGTTCATATTTATAAATGCTAAGAGGAAATCCAGTTTTATCTAAAGCAGAGGCCACCAATCTGCAACTCTGCCCCAAGCCCGATTCTGCACAAATATTTCCAATCAAATTCACTCCATGTTCATATCGTCCATTTTCGTATGGAAGAATGTCCAACTTTTCAAGCTTTCCGTAACTGTTTGCTATCATGCTTCGTTTCATCTTCCGTAACAACGAAAGTGGCAGCAGTTTTATCAATACAGGTTTTAATGTTCCGGATACATTCAACACCAGTTTCGATATTCCATTCATTTTTCTACTTATACTCCATTATTTTAACAATTCCTCAAACACTTTTCTGTGGCGTTCTGTCATTTTTTCCTGTGTATACTCCTGCTCCACTATCTGTCTTGCATTCTTCCCATATTCTTTACGAAGTGCTTCATCTTCTACAAGCTTGTCCATTGCATCTGCCAATGCACGCACATTTTTAGGTTCAACTGTTAATCCTGTCTTTCCATGTATACTTATATAAGGTACGCCACTTGGTAAATCCGTATTGATGACTGGCTTTCCGTATGCCATTGCCTCTATCTGAACCAATGCAAATGCTTCTGCTTTAGAAATAGAAGGCAACACTAAGAAATCACATCCTTCAATATATCGTTTTTTTTCTTCTTCTGACACCATACCCGTAAATACAACATTTGTCAAATCCATCTCTTGAGCCTTTTGTTTCCATTCTTCCTTTAGTGGACCTTCTCCAAGCATTGTTAATGTACAATTTTTATGTTTCATCTGTTTAAACGCCCGTAACAAAACATCGCATCCTTTGTACCACACCATTCTGCCCATAAACAAAATATGAACGATATCATGCTGCTTGCCATTTTTCTGATTCTCCAGATATTTTTTTCCACTCTCCAAATAGCTTTCATCCACACAATAGGGAATCACCGTGCATTTTTCTTTAAAATCACATAAAAGATTCGAATGATCTATATTTCCCTGCGCAGACACCAGTATCCGATCTGCTTTATTTAGCGTATGGCGCACAAATACATTATAAATAGGCATTAGTAATTTATATTTATCAAAATCACAATGCCACCACACTACAAGCTTCCCTTTTACAAGTCCAAACAAAACTGCCAGATCGATCATCGGATATGGAAAATGATAAATCGTAATATCGGAATCCTTGGTTCTCCGATGTGCTGCCTGAAGAAATCGAATAGAAAACGGTGTAGAGGCGAAATCAAATAACTGGCTGCACCGATATACCGGAACTCCCTGATACTTCTCTACTGTCGATTTCCTGCCCCTTTTCGCCTGGCATACAACGATTTCCTGCTTTTCACCTTTCATGGCTGTTGCAATGCTTTCCATTACCGTCGCAATGCCACCGCCATTGTCTGGCCAATATATTTTAAATAATTGTACTATTTTCATATGATTATCCTTATTTTACACTGTCAAGGTTGCAGACAACATCACAATTATACCCCAGTTCCTTCAATAATTCAATGTTCGACATATCTCTGTCGCATTCTGTCTGTACACAGTTTCGGAAGAACTCAAAACATATTTTTTATTTCATTGTAATACTTTTGAACCCTTCTCCATCCCAATACATCAACAGCCCCAACCACAAAAGTCAATATCCAACTAATTAAAGTAATAAACACACCACCCAAATCATCTATCCTGACCACACTTCCATTCATCGCGCGCATAAATATCTCATAAAGAAATGGCTGCGGATCTTTAAAAATAAAAATATCAACCCATTCATACAGTATAAATACGGTCATGCTCCCCATGATAGCTAACAATACAATCATCTTTACAATCGCCCAAAACAGATTCTTCCCCTTTTTATCATTTTCCAAGCTAACCACACGTTTCTCAAGGTCATTATCCGTTTTCTCATCTTTATCCTCTACCATCTCCACCTTGTCATCCCCGATCACCGAAGCAACATTTTCTTCCGATTGCTCGACAACCACCGGACGAAATGGAATAATTTCTTTTTCCGGCTCACATGTCATATAAAAGATATCCGGATACGTTTCTTTTGTATACTGCATAAAGTCATCCTTGGAAACACTGTAAAACGGTCTCCCCTCGTTTTCTACCCGTGCCGGTTCCAGGATTGCCTGACAGTGATAGCATTGATACGAAGCAGCAAATCCATCACATACGAAGACATTCTGACTATGGCATTGTGGGCAGCTATAGTGCAGTTCTTTTCGAACCAGATTTTTTGCACACAGAACCTGCAGCATACTTTTGGTATATGTAATTTCCAGATCCAGTCGTTCACTCAGGTCTTGCGTCGTAAACTGCTTACATTGCCTTTGTGTCAACTGCGGCAGGATTTTCATACATTGCCGAACCGCTTCTCTTTCGTTCATACTCTTTATAAAGCCCCCATATCTGCTGGAATTCTTCTTCCGAATAATATTTTCCTTCCAAAATGTGCAGCGTCAGAAACTGATAATTATCAGCTTCATATTTCACTTGTAATACCCCTCGCGCTCTTGGAAAATTGACAGTCAGGGAAATAATTCTTTTCACGATATCCAAAGAATCCCTGATACACATAAACGTCTTGGCATCATAAATACAATCTACACCATTTTCTCCTGTTAAGTTTGCCGACAGATTATCTCTGTCACTGAATCGAATTTTTGATATATATTTTTCATCGCTTGGAAGAAGCGTATTCAATGCATGATCTTCCCGGTAATCATATAATGCGGTCTGTTGAATCAGGCGATATAGTTCTTCCTCTAAATTAATGATTCCATCCGGCATATATAATTTTCCTTCTTTTTGTTCTACATGATGCAACGGAATATTTTGTAACATTGCATCGATAATGCTGCTAAGGCTCTCTCTCTTATCATCAATCTCTTTTATATTTGGAAGCCGTTCAAAAAACTGGTTGAACAATTCTTTGCTCATGTCATACAATACATTCTGAGGATCAACCTCTCTATTGTTGTCCAATTCCAGTTCTAATGTTTCTTCTACTATACTATAGATTTTATCAAGCTGAATCTGCGGACGGCTCTCCTGTATAATTCCATGCTGATTCCATACTTTAACAATCATGCAGCGCTGTTCCAGATCAATGGTTACCGGAAGATAGGAACACTCCTCCTCGATCGGACCGGCAGAATCTTTTAACATGCAGAATACAAAAATCAGATGCACCCTGGTTAAATTTCCATTCCTTCTTTCTTCCTGTATCGCTGCAAGCTTCGTGGAGTCTTCCTTCGGTGGAATCGTCTCTATGATCTGGTTGTATGCCCAATCGGGGATCTGGAATTTGCGCATAAGTCTGCCCCACGAATCCCTGCTCTTTAATCGCAGACAGGTCGAAGCAGTTAATGAATACACGCGCATCAATCGATGATGACCATATAATAATTCTTGAAAGAAAAAATCATTCAGATCCTCAACAGAAATCAATCCATTTTGACAAAGCTGTTCTAGCAAAACCCGCTGGTCCGAAAAAGACAGCCTCTGCTCATTTGCAATTTTCTGTTCGGTAAGAAATCTATTCAGGCTTGTTGATGATATATTATCGATAAGTTCCTTAACTATATGCATTCCCTTGTCCTCTGTCTTCCGTAACCCCAAATCCAATAAATATTATTTTTATTATATCACGAACCTTTATCTTACTCAATGTAAAAAACCGGTCAGACTTATCATCCAACCGGTTTTATCACTTCTACCGAAACTATGGCTCCATATTTTTTAATAATAAGGAAGACTTGTAGACATCTTCACCTATTTTTTCAATGTTCTTACCAATACTGCTTTTAGAAAAATGTATAATGCCATCAGCCAGCCCGTCTCTTTGAAAATGCATACTTTCAATAAAAATATTCAACAATCCCATTTTCAACATTTTAGAAATATTTTAAAAACAATTGTTCATATCTATCTTTTTATTATTCTTTCAATCTCATTTTCTATCCATGATCACTCTGCTTATGATCTATCTCAAATCTCAGCACCCTGAATTTATCGCCTTTTCTGTATCCATGTACACGTAAAAGCGAACTGGCGCGGAATTTCATAATCTGCTTATCACGATACATAGAACCATTATACCAGTTATGCTTTGGTGAATCAGGTGTATACTTTTTATACTCTAAACCATCATCACGATCTATATTTTCCCACGTTTCGTGCTTTACGAACTTATCCATGGAGGAAATGATCTGTTGTAATTGATTTTCATTTAATATTTTCGTTCCATATTTCATCTCTATAGAGGAACAGTCAATTCTTGTCCCCTCGTACCTTATCTTTAGAATGTCATCTCCATGTATTCCTAATTGTTTTCCGACACACTCCACCAAAAATGCCGGACTATAAATGGAAGAGACAAGTTCTTCCCTATCAGCTGCCTGTATATGTAAGGTACAATCCTTAAATTTCTCCATATCAAAAGAGAGCAGCAAATGATCCCTTTCGGTCGCCTCCGCAATACCTGTAGCAGCCATATCCGATTCTTCCAGCAGATATGCCTTGCTTAAATCATGCATCGGATTTTTATCCCAATGAGGAAGATTGTAAATTTCCTGCTCCAGTTGATATTGAAACGCAACTAATTCATCCGAACACGGGCAGTTGTGTAAATCACGTATTCTTATATCACTTGTCACATAACAATCATAAAAGTCATCAATTTTGCTTATAGTGTTGCGCTCAGACTTTCGGATAATATGAAAACACCGTATATTACTTTTCAAGGATTCCAAAAAATCCTGCACCATCGTAAACTGTCCCTTCAGGGATTCTTCATTCAGTATAAACTCCATCTACCACCCCAGAATTACATCCAAATCTTTCTTAATCTGATCAAACAGCCCCTCTTTTTGATTCAATACCTTTCCTTCATCATTTAGTTCGATAAGAACCGGTTCTGAGCATCCATTTTCTTTCTTTTGGAAAAAATAGATAGACACATCTTCTTTGTCAATATAGTCCTTATGAACACTTGTTCTGACTCCATTAAAAATATGATCACTATGTGTTTCTACTATAATCTGAATGCCGCACTTCGCCAGATGTGTCAGAAAAAGGACAAATTCCGTCTGTGCAGATGGATGCAGATGTATTTCAGGGTTTTCAATAATCAGCACATCTCCCTTTTTACACGACAGAGCAGATATAATCACTTCCGCAATATAGGACACACCTGTGCCAACATTGACAGGACTGATTCCATTTCCGATATCGCCTTTTCCATAAGATACTCGGATTAATGTCGTTCTCTCTATTTCCTCTGCATATACCGTATATCCAAGTATCTTTTCCAGCCAATAATTTACCTGACCACCAAAGGTTAATTTCGAAGTTTCGTCATACACCATCAGATTGTCCTGCCATGGATCCATATCATGTTTTGCAAGATAGTCATATGCATATTCACATCTGATTCCGATTTCATCTCCACCCCGGATGTTTTGTTCGTAGGTTTCCCTTACTCCAACCCGATCCGCAGATACATACCGCACATTTAATTCTGCCGCTGGAAATTCACCTGTTTTCCTCCAAAAAATGTCATCAGGTATTGTTAATGAATACTCTTCGTTAACACCAATTTCAATCACATCACTGCCAATATACTTGTTCCGTAACTCACTGGCTTTTCCTATATTGATATACTCTCCACAAAAAGGCTTTCCACCGTCTTTTCCGCTCTGTACCAATGCAAGGATTGCCTGTAATATAGTCGATTTACCGATAGAGTTAGCTCCTGCCAGAATGTTCAGTTTGCGAAATCTCACATTTACGTCAGCAAAACACTTTAATCCTTTTATATGAATTGTTTGAATCATACTGTAATTCCCTTTCCCATCTTTCAAATGCCCCTTCAATGCTTCGTTTGGTCAATGGATGTCTTTCCATCTCTCTGCAGATTTTAGGAAATACCCCTCGTTCCAATAAAACATAATTAACGTATTCTCTACGTGTCCCTTTGCGTTCCGCCATATCCAGCAAACATACAAATATCCCAAAATATTTATCTAATATGCTTTTGCTGATTCTTTTTGAAGTTCGGTTTTTATTTTGATCAATGACATAAAAAATATAATCCCCAAAATATTTTGTTACATCTAGTAGTTCATCAATTCTCTTTCCCTGCATCTCCATAAATTCAAGTGTTTTTTCAAGCAATAACTGTTCCTGCATTTCCATTTCTTCTTGCCACACACCAGTGTAAACAAACCAGTTCATCAGCATATAAAGTGTCCGATATCTCATAATAGGTGAATTGCCACGCAGATGTCCCCGACTCAGAATATGGTTCATATCTTTGGTAATATCATTTAATACTCTTATTTCATAGGGATCATACAGCTTTTCCCTGATTGACTGTTCTCTCGTAATATTCCAGTGTTCTATCATTTTTCCTATGCTCATATGCAGATATTTAGGAGTCCGGTAATCAATAATCTGAAAAGAAATCACGGTATCATATAGTCCCATTGCGAGTCTCGGTTCATCAGATCGCAACATTTGTATATTACCATGATACAATGAATTCTCTTCTATCCGGTAATCAGCTTCATATCTTCCGTCCAAAAAATATAACAGTTTCCACAGAGTATCATCATTCTCCAAAATCAAAAAGTTACCATTTTGCAACTCTGACACATATACCGCCGGCAAAGGAATTCCCATCCACACTATATCTAGCAACTGCTCCAATTCTTTCTCCATTTTCACTTTTGAACGAAGCGGTTCCAGAGGAAACTGTATTCTCCCATCCACGAACATATGGTAAATATGTTCCAAAGAGAATTTGCGTTCATAGATTTCTATATTCTCAGTGCCACGATAATTCATTCATCTGCTCCTATATCTTCTATATGATATGCTTCTTTGCAGGCTTTTGCCTTGCCCGGTGATACCAATATACCACCCTTTGTACCTTTAATCAAATTCAAGCGATTTTTGTTTTATTTGAACTATAGATGTTTTTCCGGTATTGTTTTCTCCCACAAGAATATTTACCCTGCTGAGATTTTGTAATGTAATGT
>ENA-OOQO01000227-OOQO01000227.1-human-gut-metagenome-genome-assembly--contig:-NODE-227-length-36848-cov-2.529394_pt1 | contig 36848 bp, 35 predicted proteins | sample MGYA00241088_ERZ501162 | MGnify/ENA primary metagenome ERZ501162 (study PRJEB25962, sample SAMEA2042497) | human gut metagenome | biome: human gut; feature: human-associated habitat; material: faeces... | reverse complement strand
TACATGCAAAAAAACTGATATCTAAAGGATTTAAAACTTATATGGCTGGTGGACTTATAAGAGCAAAGACTGAGGCAGTTGTCGGCAGTGAGGCTGTTGAGAGTATAAAAAAATTCAATTTTACAAAATCTTTTATCGGTGCTAACGGAATACATCCGTTCCATGGATTTACAACAGTTGACACAGATGAAGCAATGTTGAAAAAAGAAGCAGTCAATCACAGTTATGTGAGCTATGTTCTTGCTGACCACACAAAGTTTGGCAAAGTTACAGCTGTAACATTTGCTCCGTTAGAAAAAGCGTGTATTGTAACGGATGGTATTGTTAAAGATAAGTATAAAGAACTTACTCTGATTAAGGAGGTGCATGTTGAATGATTTATACGGTTACACTGAATCCTGCAATTGACTATGCGATGCATGTTGATAATCTTACAGCTGGTCAGGTAAACAGAAGCCATGGTGAATATGTTTTATATGGCGGAAAAGGAATTAATGTTTCGACTGTATTGCATAATCTTGGCGTTGAAAGTATAGCATTAGGTTTCGTTGCGGGATTTACAGGTGAAGAGATTGAAAGTGGCGTAAAAAATCTGGGTGTTCAGACGGATTTTATACATCTTAACAGTGGATTAAGCAGAATAAATGTTAAAGTTAAGGGCACAAAGGAAACGGATATTAATGCGGCAGGTCCCGAAATTTCAAAAGATGAGCTTGAAAAGCTTTTTAAGAAACTGGAGAAAATAAAAGATGGTGATATGCTGATACTTGCAGGGGCGATACCAAAAAGTGTTCCTGAAGATATATATGAGCAGTTTATAGAAAGAATTTCAGGGAAGAATGTTAATGTTGTGGTTGATGCTACAAAAGAACTTTTACTGAATGTATTAAAATACAGACCATTTCTTATTAAACCGAATAACCATGAACTTGCGGAAATGTTCGGCAAGACATCACTTGATGAAGAACAGATGAACTATTATGCAGGTAAATTACAGGATATGGGGGCAAAAAATGTGCTTGTCTCTATGGCAGGTGACGGTGCAGTGCTTTTTACGGAAAACAAAAAGGTATATAAAATAGGCGTTGCAAAGGGACAGGTTGTTAATTCGGTAGGTGCAGGAGATTCGATGGTTGCGGGGTTTGTTGCAAGTTATTTTAAGGACAGGAATTACGAAAAAGCCTTAAAATATGCAACTGCCGCAGGCGGTGCCACAGCTTTTCTGGAAGGGCTTGCCACTAAGGAAAAGACGGAAGAATTGTTAAAACAGTTATAACAGTGAATGACACATATAATAGATGTGTTAAAAATAAAAAAATAAAAAGAAAGGATGGAAGATGACATGAAGATTACAGAATTATTAAATGAATCGGGAATTGAGCTTGGTGTTTCAGTTAAGGACAAATCATCTGCTATTGAGATTTTGGTAAACCTTCATGAAAAAGCAGGAAATCTGTCAGACAAGGCTGAATATACACAGGCCATAAAAGCAAGAGAGGAGCAGGGTTCAACAGCTGTTGGCGAAGGAATAGCAATTCCTCATGCAAAATGCAGTGCAGTAAAAAGACCGGGACTTGCAGCAATTACGGTACCGGATGGAGTTGATTATGAAGCACTTGATGGACAGCCGTCCAATCTGTTTTTTATGATAGCAGCACCTGAGAACGGTGCGGATGTTCACCTTGAGGTTTTATCACGCCTTATGGTTCTTCTTATGGATGAAGATTTTAAAAATAAGCTTTTGAATGCAAAAAGCAAACAGGAATTTTTGGCTGTGATTGATGAAAAAGAATCAGAAAAATATGGTGATGAAGAATCTTTAGATGAAAAAGAACAAAGAGAAAAGCCGATTAGACAAAATGACAATAATGCAAAGTATCGTGTACTGGCTGTAACTGCATGTCCAACTGGAATCGCCCATACATATATGGCGGCAGAAGCATTGCAGAAAGCTGGAGAAAATATGGGTTACAGCCTGAAAGCCGAGACTAATGGTTCAGGCGGTGTAAAGAATGCACTTACAGCTGAGGAAATAGAAGCGTGCGATGGCATAATTGTTGCAGCTGATAAAAATGTAGAAACAGCAAGATTTGACGGAAAACCAGTATTGTTTACGAAAGTATCGGATGGAATTCATAAACCGGAAGAGTTGATTACCAAAATTGTAGAAAAGAAAGTTCCGGTGTACCATGAGGAGGGTGGACAAAAGGAAAGCCTTTCATCAGGTGAAAAAGAAGGCGTATGGCATGTAATATACAAACATCTTATGAATGGTGTTTCGCATATGCTTCCATTTGTAATTGGCGGCGGAATAATGATTGCACTTGCATTTCTTCTTGATGATTATTCAATTGACCCGTCTAATTTCGGTATGAATACGCCTGCTGCTGCATTTTTCAAGACAACAGGTAATGCAGCTTTTGCATTTATGTTACCGATACTTGCCGCATTTATTGCATCATCAATAGCAGACAGACCCGGACTTGCAGTTGGTTTTGCCGGTGGTGTGCTTGCAATGAACGGAACTAATTTTGTTGATCTTGCACAGGGTAAGACAGTCGGAATTTCAGGAGGATTTCTAGCAGCACTTCTGGCAGGTTTCGTTGCAGGATATGTTGTTCTTCTTCTGGAGAAGATAACCAGAAAGCTTCCAAAGAGTATGGACGGAATAAGACCGATGCTTATATATCCTCTCGGCGGAATTATAATTATAGGACTTGTAATGTGTGCTGTTAATCCTGCTATGGGCTGGATTAATACAGGAATAAGCAATTGGCTTGATGGCATGGGAAATACATCAAAAGTTCTTCTTGGAATAATTGTTGCAGGCATGATGAGCGTTGATATGGGTGGACCGGTAAATAAGGCTGCATATGTATTTGGTACTGCATCGCTTGCTACAGGTAACTTTGATGTTATGGCAGCTGTAATGATTGGTGGAATGGTACCTATGAACTTTAATTGTCAACAACATTTTTTAAGAATAAATGGAATGATGAAGAAAGAAGAAATGGCGTGGTAAACTATATTATGGGATTATGTTTTATATCAGAAGGAGCAATTCCATATGCAGCATCTGATCCATTAAGAGTAATTCCAAGCTGTATTGTTGGTTCGGCAGTTGCAGGTGGCCTGTCAATGGCATTTGGATGTACATTGAGGGCACCTCATGGTGGTGTATTTGTATTTCCGGTTGTTGGCAACTGGCTTATGTATATAGTTGCACTTGCAGTAGGAAGTATAGTTGGAGCATTAATTCTTTCAGCATTAAAGAAAAAAGTAAAGTGAAAATAAAAGCGTAATGAACAGACAGGAGAATTATTATGGTATCAAAAACAGTGGTGATTAAAAATGAACAGGGACTTCATATGCGTCCGGCAGGCGTGCTTGCTAAAGAAGCGGCAAAATATAAAAGTAATATTAGTCTGGTATTTAATGGAAAAAAGATTAATGCCAAGAGTGTTATGAATATTATTGCGGGATGTATGAAATGTGGTTCCCAGATAGAAGTTGAATGTGATGGTGCTGATGAGCAGGAGGCTTGTGAAAGCATTGCCGCATTAATTGAATCGGGACTTGGAGAATAAAGTACGTATAGCTATTGATAAGCCGCCGGTTCATGTTCCGGCGGCTTTGTGGTTTAGGAGTTAAAAGGAGGCAGTTATGTATAAAGGAATTGGTGGGTCTTCGGGCTATGGAATCGGAAAAATTGTTATTATAAAAAATGATATGCCTGTGTACGAGATAAAATCGCCAGAGAATAAAGAAAATGAAATAAAACGTTTTTTACAGGCAGTTGATAAATTTATTGAAAAAACAACAAAAATGGCTGAACATATGAGAAAAACAGCAGGAGAAAAGAATGCAGAAATTATAGAGGGACATATAATAATGCTGTCAGACCCGTTTATGCAGGATGAAATTAAAGATAAGATAAACAGCGGAATGTGTGCAGAAGAAGCTGTTGATAAAGTATGTGAACAGTTTATTGAAATGTTTACAATGACAGATGATGAGCTTACAGTCCAGAGAGCGGCGGATATTAAAGATATCAGGCTTCGTCTGTTAAAAATTCTTACAGGAGACAGAGATATTGATATAAGCGAAGTGCCTAAAGGCAGCATAATTGTTGCAAAAGATTTAACACCTTCAATGACTGCCGGAATTGTAAAGGAAAATGTAGAAGGCATCATAACACAGGCAGGAGGCTTTACATCACATTCTGCTATACTTGCAAGAGCTTTGGAAATACCGGGAGTGTTCAGCGTAGATGATATAACCAACAATGCAAGAGATGGGATGGAGGCAGTGATTGACGGAAAAGAAGGATGTGTCATTCTTAATCCGTCAAAAGAAGAGATTACAGAATATACAGCAAAGAAAGAAAAATATCTTAAAGATAAAGAAGAATTAAATAAATACAGAAACAAAGCCACAAAAACAGCTGATTCTATTGAGATAGAACTGTATGGAAATATAGGAAAACCGGAAGATGCAAAAAATGTCAAAGATAATGACGGTGAAGGCATCGGACTTTTCAGGACAGAATTTTTATTTATGGAAAATACGCAGATTCCATCGGAAGAAGAGCAATTTGAAGCATATAAAAAGACAGCTGTTATGATGGATGGAAAAGAAGTAATAATACGAACGCTTGATGTTGGAGGAGACAAAAATATTCCATATCTTGGAATGGAAAAAGAGGATAATCCATTTCTTGGATTCAGGGCAGTCAGATATTGTCTTGACAGAAAAGAAATGTATAAAATTCAATTAAGAGCATTGATTAGAGCAAGTGTATTTGGTAAAATAAAGATAATGATACCTCTTGTTACGTGTGTAAATGAGCTGAGAGAAGTAAAAGTTTTAGTTGAAGATATCAAAGCTGACCTGGATAGGGAAAATATACCTTATGATAAAAATATAAGTGTCGGTGTTATGATTGAAACTCCAGCGGCAAGTGAAATCGCTGATCTGCTTGCAAAAGAAGCCGATTTTTTCAGTATCGGTACAAACGATCTTACACAGTATACAATGGCTGTTGACCGTGGCAATTCAAAGGTTGCATATTTATATTCTGTATACAATCCTGCAGTTATACGTTCAATTAAAAGAATTATAAGTGCAGCTGCAAATGAGAATATTATAGCGGGAATGTGTGGCGAAGCTGCTGCAGATCCACTTCTTACACCACTTCTTATATCATTTGGATTAAAGGAATTTAGTGTAAATGCATCATCAATTTTAAGGACGCGTGCACAGATTGCAAAATGGACAAAAGCTGAGGCAGATAAAGTTGCAGATGAAGTTATGAAATGTGCTACGCAGGAAGAGGTATATGAGATATTAAAAAGATATCAAAGATAAAATATAAAAATACCGGCAACGCATAAGTACAGGGGCGGTGTCAGAGACAGGAGAGAATATGAAAAGCTTTTTTGGAACTGACAGATTAAAAAGAAGTAGAATTCTAAAAGCAATATTATTTATTATAATAATGATAAGTGCAGTGAGCAGTATGTCATTATTATACAAGAGTGTTTATGCACAGGAAGAAAATCAGCACAAGTACGCTGCAAAAAAGAGAGTCCTTTTTATAAGCTCATATTCATATGCATGGGAAACAGTGCCTGAACAGATTGCCGGTATAAAAGAAGTACTTAATGAAGATGTAGTTATTGATTATAAGTTTATGGATTCAAAAAATCTGACATCATCAGAAAGTGTTGATGATTTTTACAGGCATATGGTTTATTATATTGGCGAGGTTGAACCATATGATGCAATTATCGTCGGTGATGATGCAGCATTTAATTTTGCTGTAGATAATAAGGATACATTATTTAAAGATATTCCGATATTTTTTGAAGGTGTCAACAATGGTGATAAGGCAGTTGAAGTCTCAGCATCATCACAGATTACAGGTGTCGTTGAAAGTCTTTCATACAAAAATACAATTAAGGCTGCATCAAAGATTATTCCGGATGCCAAAAAGATTGTTGCAATTCTTGATGATACTGTTACCGGTAGGGGTGAGAGAATACAGTATTATAAATATAAAAATATTTATCCGCAATATGAGTTTGATGAAATTAATGCATCAAAACTAAGTCAGCATGATTTGATTGAAAAAGTAAAAAGTCTTGATTCGGATACGATTCTTATATATATAATGTGCAGCAGTGATAAAGACGGAAATACATATATAGATTCACAGGGAATAAAGCTTGTATCAGAAAATGCACCTGTTCCTACATTCAGTATTGTGTCTATAGGTATGGGAAAAGGCGTTATCGGTGGTGAGATGGTATCTCAGAAGGAGATGGCAAAAATTGCGGCGTCAATGGTACAGCAGTATTTTAATGGTACAGATGTTTCAAGTATTGAAGTACAGACAGAACCGCCGAGAGTGATTATGTTTGATGAGAATGTTATGAAAAAATATGAAGTTTCATCAAAATTGCTTCCTAAAACTGCAATTATTATCAATCATGAACAGAATTTTTTTGAAAGAAATAGGGATATTATTATCTTTTCTGGAATTATAATAGCAATTCTAATTGTTATATCTGTATGCCTGTTTGCATCTAATATGCATAAAGAGAAGATAAATAAGAATTTAAGTATTTCAACGGAAAAATATGAAAAACTTGCAAATCATGATATGTTGACAGGTCTTCCGAACAGAATGGCATTTAAGGAAGATTTGATAAAGTATTTTGGAGATAATAAGCAATTTAGTGTATTTTTGTTTGATATTGATAAATTTAAGCATATTAATGATACCTATGGACATAATAGCGGAGATATGGTTCTAAGGGAAGTTGCCCAAAGAATACAAAAGATAAATGATAATCTGTTCCGTGTATACAGATTTGCAGGCGATGAATTTACTGTTATCGTTGACAGTCATGATTATAACGTTGTAGGGCAGTATGCACAGCGTATAATTGATTCTTTTAAAGAATCATATGAAGTTGACAATGCGATGATAAATATTCATTCAAGTCTTGGAATTGCAATTGTGCCCGAGAATGGAACAAATGAAGATTCTATTGTATCGGCTGCAGATGAGGCAATGTATTTTATTAAAAAACTTGGTGGAAATAATTATCACTTTTCTGATAAATAATGGGAAGTCCGCTTATGGCGGACTTCCCATTATTTATAGTGCACCTTGCGGTACACGTTTCTCCCATTATTTATACTACTTACACTTAAATGAAGCACAGACAGTTTCTGATGCATCCTGTGCACAGATGCCTGAGATATCAATATGGTCGGCACTACATTTTTTGTCTTCGTTATATACACAATTAGAAGCCTCACATGAGATGCTTAGATTGATTTTAGGAGATTCGCTTGCGTTTTTTGCTGTTTCATTGTCGGCTTCGTAGAAACTACCGCAGCATGTTTCATCACATTTACATGCACTGTTTCCATGAACTTCGATTGATGAAAGGCAGCAGCAATTGTCTTTGTTGTGTGAACATGCGTTTACATTACATCCTAAAGTGGTCATAAAATCCTCCTGTTCTGCGTAAATAATTATTTCCGCGAAAAAAACATGTCCGGATATTCCGAACATGTTTAATATGTGCAAAAATGTGTAGTTTATTCAAATCAATTAAATGAAAATTAATTAAATAATTTGAAATTAATTTTATGTCTTGACTGGTTGTAATATCTGAATATTACTTTTGCAAGAATTTTCTTTTCTGAAACATAATTACTTGTTTTCCAATATCTTGAATCCAAAGAATCATTACGGTTATCACCCATTACGAAATAGTGACCTTCAGGAACAACAAACACCTGTTCCTCTTCATTATCGTTCATAGGTTCACGTAAATAAGGTTCATCCAGCTCATTACCATTGACATAAACTTTTCCATGAATAATCTGAACGACATCACCGGGTATTCCGATTACACGTTTGACAAAATTTTGTTTTTCATCATCAGGATATTTGAAAATTATTACATCGCCACGTTCAGGTTTGCTGAACAAATAAGATAATCTGAAACCGATAAGCCTGTCACCCTCCATGATAGTATTTTTCATTGAACCTGTAGGTACTTCGGCATTTACAATAATATATTGTGTAAAAATAAATGCTATTATAAATGCAACGGCAATTAGTTTGATTATGCTTAAAGCCTCTTCAACAAAAGGATTGAGCTTTTGTTTATTTAATGATGATTTTTTGTTTGTAGAATGATTTTGTCTATAAATATCGAAATCATCTAATTCCGGATCAAGAACATCATCATCTATATAATCATCATCATTTGTTTCTTCATATGTAATATAGTCATCATCATATAAATCGTCATTAGTATTGTTACTGTGTGTATTGTTATAATCTGACATAATAACCCTCATTTTAAAAAATTTAAAAGAAAGGCACTGAGGCAATATAATCCCAGTGCCTTTCTTTTATATAATACGTTAAAATTGCTTATTTAGCAAGCAATTCCATAATTTTATTACTTCTTGCAATAAAATTAGTCATCTGTTCAGGTGTGAGTGGTGCATGACTGAGCATAGCAAGATCATAAAGCTGTTCACACATGAGAGTTGTATTTTCGCCATCTTTATGTTCAGCAATATATTTGACAAGTTCATTATTGGCATTGAGGACAAGTGTCTGGCTGTTGGCACCAAACATAGATGGATCCATGCCATACATATTATACATTTTCATCATATCCTGCATACGTCTGTCCTGTTCAGATAGAGTAATCATTGATGAAATAGATGCATTCTTTAACTTTTCAACTTTGACATTAAGATTATCTTTGCCAAGAGCTTTCTTGAAAGTTTCAGTGAGTGTTTCAGATATTTCTTTCAATTCATCTTCACTTGTTTCTTCCTTGAAGCTGTCTGATAAGTCAGCATCTATTCTTGCAAATTTAACACCTTCGTTTTTAGACTCAAGGTGAGTTATGAATGGCTGATCAATGTTATGTGTAAGGATTACAGCATCAATACCGGCTTCTTTAAACATGTTGATATACTGGCTCTGTTCTGTTTCATCAGTAACATAGAATACGGTATTTTCATGATGTTCTTTATTCTCTTCAAGACATTCCTTGAGTGTGAGATATTTGCCGTCAATGTTCTTAAAGATAATATAATCATTCATTTTTTCTGCAAATTTTTCATCTTTTAAACAGCCGAATTTGATAAATGGATTGATGTCATCCCAATATTTTTCATATGATTCTTTCTGTGTTTTGTACATTCCTGTGAGCTTGTCACCGACTTTTTTAGTAATATACTCAGAAATCTTCTTAACGAAACCATCATTTTGTAATGCACTTCTTGAAACATTAAGAGGAAGGTCAGGGCAGTCAATAACGCCTTTGAGAAGAAGCAGGAATTCAGGTATAACTTCTTTTATGTTATCAGCAACGAATACCTGATTATTATAAAGCTTTATTGTGCCTTCAATAGTTTCATACTCTGTGTTAATCTTTGGAAAATAAAGAATACCTTTTAAATTAAATGGATAATCCATGTTCAGATGAATCCAGAATAAAGGTTCTTTATAATCGTGGAATACATTGCGGTAAAATTCTTTGTAATCTTCATCGCTGCATTCGTTTGGATGTTTTGTCCAAAGTGGATGAATATCATTTAAAGGAACAGGACGTTTTACTATCTTAGCCATTTTTTTGGCAGGAGTTTTTTCGACTGTTTCCTTTGTTCCGTCTTCTTTTTCGACTTCTTCTGTCTCGGCTTCTTTTATAAATGTCTCAATAACAGTATCTTTTTCTGTAACTTCTTCCTCAGGAATTTCCTCTGTCTTTGGTTCTTCATCCTCGTTAGTTAAAAAGATAGGTATAGGCATGAATGAGCAGTATTTTTCAATAACTTCTCTTGCTTTATATTCATTTGCAAATTCATAACTGTCTTCATTAAGGTAAAGCGTGATTTCTGTGCCGACATTCTGCTTGTCAGAATCTTTCATGTCATATTCAGTACCGCCGTCACATTCCCAATGAACTGCTGTTGCATCTTTCTGGAAAGAGAGCGTGTCGATAGTTACTTTGTCAGCAACCATAAATGCAGAGTAGAAACCGAGACCAAAATGACCGATAATCTGGTCTTCGTTAGTCTTGTCCTTGTATTTTTCAAGGAAAGCTTCTGCACCTGAAAATGCTATCTGGTTAATATATTCATTTACTTCATCCTTAGTCATACCAATACCATTATCAATGATTTTGATAGTCTTGTTTTTAGGACTTACTTTAACGTCAAGTTTATATTCAATATCATCAGGGGCTTCATACTCACCAATTAAAGAAAGTTTTTTTAGTTTTGTGATTGCATCACAACCATTAGAAATTAATTCTCTGTAGAAAATATCATGGTCAGAATACATCCATTTTTTAATTATAGGGAAAATATTCTGGCTGTTAATTGATAAATTACCATGTTCGTTTGCCATATTAATCAATCCTCCATTAAATATATTTAAAAGCCTGATAAGCTTTTATGTGCCTGTTAATTCAAAATGAATTTAACATAAATCAATCTAGAATGTAATTTAATACAGGAAATGAACAAAGTCAAGAAGAAATTAGCACTCAAAACAAATGAGTGCTAACAGGAAGGGGCGTAATACGCATAAATACACGGCTACAGGAGATTATTAAAATTCTATGAAATTTCTTCATAGTTAATGCCGGAGGTTTCAAGGAATACTTTTACATATGAGTCAAAAGCATGCTCAAGTGACTTATCCAGTGTAAATGTTCTGACAGAGGTTCCTGTTACAAGCGTAAGTCCTGAGTCAGAATAGCGTATATTTATAAAAAGTCCGTTGATATCTTCTGGATTAATGTCGGTCTGCCCGGCCAGCTGTGATGTGTCACCTTCTGATAAGAGAAATATTATCTTCAATGATGTAGGAACTTTGTTACCTTTAATGAGACCAAAACACACCGGCTTTATCTTAGACCACTGCGAATATGACGGGCTGGCCAGTGAAGCCAGCTCATCATCAGAGAAAAAAGAACGGTTGATTGAACCATTGATATTATAGGTGTTGCCCGTTACTATGGCTGCTTCTGATAGGAGCATATTATCAAATGTGTCTTTTATAAGAAGATGAGACATGAAAGTCTTAGTATCTTTGATAGTTAGTGAAATCATATTAAGTACCCCATTAAAATTTATATAATATATACTAATACGAATAATATAAAAAGTCAATAAAAATTATGAAAGGCTAATATAATTTTTCAACACATTTCTGTATTAAATCAATAATTTTGAAAAGTATCATTGAAATAATGCACAGAATAATTATTGACATTGCAATAGGATCCATATTAAAAATCTGACTGTTGTAAATTATTACATATCCAAGTCCGGCTCTTGCAGCAAGGAATTCACCAATGATTACGCCGACAAGACAGAGACCGATATTGACTTTCATATTACTTACAATTGTGTTTAATGATGCCGGAAGGATAAGCTTTGTAAGAATCTGGAAACGGCTTCCACCGAAAGTTTTCATAAGCTTGATTTTATCAGGGTCTGTATCGGCAAAGCTTGTGTATATATTTAGTATTGTACCAAAAATTGCAACGGATATGGCTGTTACAATAATAGCTTTCGCATTGTTACCAAGCCAGACAATGAGCATTGGTGCAAGTGCTGATTTAGGAAGACTGTTAAGAACTACAAGGTACGGTTCAAGTATGTCGGATAGTGGCTTGCAAAGCCATAAAAGCAGGGCGGTGCCAATACTGAATACAATTATGAGACCAAAGCTGAAAAAAGTTTCGCCGAGTGTAATAGCAGCATGCTTTAATATGCTTCCGTCAATCAGCATTTTATAAAAACATATGCAGATTCTTGATGGTGAACTGAATATAAAAGCTTCTATCAAGCCGAATCTTGCCGAAATTTCCCACAAAAAGAGGAAAATAACAAAAAGAAAAATCCTCGATAATGTGATAAATAATTTGTATTTTTTTATTTGTTTAAGGTAGGCCTGCTGTTGTGCACTCATTGTACCAGCTCCTTCCATATTGTGTTGAAATAATCAGAAAATCCGGGAGAACTTCTTGCTTTAAAAGGTGTGCGTCCGTCTGTCAGATTATCAAATGTTATATCTATAATTTTATTAATTCGTCCGGGTCTTGCACTTAAAATAATAACCTTGTCACCCATTGCAATTGCTTCGGAAATGTCATGAGTTACAAGGATTGCCGTTTTGTTCTGCTCTTTCAGAATTTTATATATGTCGTCGCTTACTTCAAGTCTGGTCTGATAATCAAGAGCAGAGAATGGTTCATCAAGAAGAAGTATATCAGGTTCAAGTGCGAGTGTTCTTATGAGGGCTACACGCTGTCTCATTCCACCTGAAAGCTGTGAAGGTTTTACATTTTTAAAATTGGCAAGACCATAAGTTTCAAGCATTTTATCAGCAAGTTCCTTTTTTTCCGGTGTGAGCATTTTTCTTGTTTCAAGACCAAGCAGGACATTTTTATAAACAGAACGCCACTCAAAAAGACTGTCTTTTTGAAGCATATATCCTATATGAAGAAGTGAACCGGATGAGCTACATCCATTTATATATATTTCACCGCTGTCGGGATGCAAAAGCCCTGAAATCAGGGAAAGAAGTGTAGATTTGCCGCATCCGGACGGACCGACAATACATGTGAAGCTTCCGGAGCTGACATCAAAACTTATGTCAGTCAGGGCGGGAGTTTCACCTTCCTGTGTATGATAAGAATAGCTTACATTTTTAATGGAAAGAATATTTTTCATAACAGGGCTCCAATCAGGTTATATCTTATATTATGCATTTGTGTTGGAAGTGTCCGGCATAAGCATGCATATGCCAGGAAAATGATAAAAGTTGTAAAAAATCTTTACTTTTTTTGTTTGATATGGTAACATAACTTTTGTTTCATGCTACCATGGCTCAGTCGGTAGAGCGTCTCACTCGTAATGAGAAGGTCGCCGGTTCGATTCCGGCTGGTAGCTTACATCAAAAATCCCCGCAAAACCTTGATATGCTACCCTCATATAGGACAATGAAATATAAAAGTCCTATATGGGGGTATTTTCATGTCTAGAAAAAGTAAAATCAATTCAGCAGAAAAGGTAAAAATAGTTGAACAATACCTTAATGGAGAAATCGGAATGCGTCAAGCAAGTAAAGAATTGGGCATTAACCATAAAAGCATACAAGAATGGGTTTCCATTTACAAAAGTAAGGGGCCTGTTGGATTACTTGATCAACCACACAACAGCCATTATTCAAAAAAATTAAAACTATCTGCTGTAAATGATTATCTTAACGGAAAAGGTTCGCTCTCTACCATCTGTACAAAATATGGGATTCGTTCAGGAAAACAACTAAGAAATTGGATTAAGGTGTATAATTCTGGTGGAACATTTAAAACATCCACCGGAGGTGCATACATGAGAAAAGCAAGAACAACTACTCTTGATGAGAGATTAAAAATAGTTACGGAATGCCTGGCAAATGATAAGAATTATGGTGCAATGGCTTTGAAATATCAATGTTCATATCAACAAGTTCGTAACTGGGTAAAACGGTACGAAAAAATGGGAAGTAAAGGTCTGGAAGACCGTCGTGGCAGGCGAGCAGGTTCCTTACCAAGTCGTACACCAGAAGAAGAATTACGTGATAAAATAGCTGAACTTGAGAGGAAAAATTTTGATTTGCAAATGGAGAATGACCTGTTAAAAAAAGTCAGAGAACTGGAAAGGAGGGATCGTTATCTTTAGTTCATCGTTTGGCTGCGTATAAGGCCATCAGAGAATTATCTTCTGGCAAGGGATATCCAGTAGCTAAACTTTGTAAGTGCCTTAGCATTACACGTTCTGCATACTATCACTGGATAAAATACCCAAAAAGCAACAATGAACTTCAAAACGAAAAGTTATTTATCGAAATCAAAAAAATTCATATAGAACACCCAGATATGGGATACCGTAGAATTCGTGATGAATTGGATGGACACAAAGGAATTCATGTAAACGACAAACGAGTACTCCGTATCTGCAGAAAATGTGATATAAAATCAAATATCAAATGGAAACCGAAAAGTTGTACCAGAGGTGAACGAAATCCAGACCATGTAGCCAAAAATTATTTACATAGGGATTTTCATGCCGATAAACCAAATGAGAAGTGGCTCACTGATGTATCTGAATTTAAATACTACAGTGGAAATGAAGTTCACAAGGTATATTTGAGTGCCATTCTAGATTTATATGACCGAAGAATTGTAACCTTTAAAATAAGTGATCATAATGATAATCCGTTAGTTATGAATACGTTTGATGAAGCAGTTCGCCTGGAGCCTGATGCACATCCACTTTTTCATTCCGATCGTGGATTTCAATATACAAGTATGCAATTCTATACAAGGTTAAAGAAACACCATATGAAACAAAGTATGTCCAGAGTTGCCCATTGTATCGATAATGGACCAATGGAAGGCTTCTGGGGAATTCTAAAACGAGAAATGTATTACCGCCAACATTTCAATGATAGAAGCACGTTAGTTGCAGCTATAGCTAATTACATTAATTATTACAATAATCAAAGATTACAAAGAAATTTAAATGTAATGACACCAATGGAATATCATAATCAATATATAAAAGTAGCATAAAAATATCGCCAGCCGTAATTCGGCTGACGATACAAAAATTTATTATTTTTTATTGTCCTATTGACAGGTAGCACACCAGATGATTGGTGGGCAGGATTTTCTGATATATTCCAGATTGATGTTGACTTATAGGATAAAATGCCTGCCTATGCAACATGCTTATTTATTTTCTTTCATAGCTTTTTTGAATTCAAATGCAAACAGGATTGCTGTGAAGCAGACAGCTATAAAATCCGCAACAGGTTCAGCCATGTATACTGCATTGGTCTGATTTGCCTTAAAAATTGCAGGCATAATATATATAAGCGGAATAAGCAGTATAAATTTTCGCATAACAGCAACAATAATTGAATCTTTTGCTTTGCCAAGAGCATTAAATGCCATCTGGCATGCAATCTGAATTCCGAACATAAACATTGAAGCCATGTATATTCTTAAAGCCTGTGATGTAAAACTTAAAAGAGCGTTATCAGATGTGAACATCATCGCAAACATCTGTGGTAACAGCATAACGATTGCCCATAAAACTATAGAATAGCCAAAACTTACCTTTAAGAGCAGCCGGAAAGTTTTACGTACACGGTCATTATTTTTGGCACCGTAATTATAACTCATAATAGGCTGAGCTCCCTGACCAAGTCCCTGAAGCGGAAGCATTGCGAACTGCATTACACTTGTAAGGATTGTCATGGCACCAACGGCAATATCTCCGCCGTATTTTAAGAGTGATGAATTAAAACATACTGATATAATACTTTCGCTTGCCTGCATGATAAAAAGTGAAGAACCAAGAGCAACGCAAGGAAGAATAATCTTTGCATGCAGTCTCAGATTTTCCGGCTTTATTTTAAGGAAAGTCTTTTTGCCAAATAAAAAGCTTAAAACCCATATACATGACAAAGTCTGTGAAATAATTGTTGCGAGTGCGGCACCACGGACACCCATATTCATTCCAAATATAAATACAGGGTCAAGAACTATATTTGCAACAGCACCAATTAAGACAGATAACATGCCGGTTTTTGCAAATCCCTGTGCCGTTATAAATGCATTCATGCCAAGTGTAAGCTGTACAAATATAGTTCCGGCATAAATGTTCATATAATTGACAGCGTAGGAAATTGTATTTTCACTTGCACCAAATGCGAGCAGGAAAGTTTTATTTCCTATAAGTAGAATAATTGTAAGAATTATTGATAGTATAATCTGAAGAGAAAAGCAGTTACCGAGAATTTTCTGAGCGGTATCTGTGTCTTTCTTTCCCATGTAAATAGATGCACGAGGGGCACCACCATTTCCGACAAGTGCCGCAAATGCCGATATTATCATAATAAGCGGCATACACACACCGACTCCGGTAAGGGCAAGAGCACCAACATCTTTTATATGTCCGATATACATTCGGTCAACTATGTTATAAAGCATGTTGATAAGCTGGGCGGCAACAGTAGGAAGAGCGAGCTTTAATAAAAGTCTGCCTATAGGCTGTGTGCCGAGGAAATCTTTATTATTATCCATATTTTTTCTCCTTTTTATGAAAATGCAATTGTAGCGGACGTTCTAAAGTCTATTTTAAAAAGCAAAGTAACTGTACTATACACTTTTTACATAAAATTTACAAGTATTACCAAACTGACCATATAAAATAAATGTAGTTTGACACTATAAATAATATCAGATATAGAGTAATCTTCGTGGAAAGGAATTCAGAAGATAATAATTCCTCAAAAAAATAGAAATAGAAAAGGGAGAATCATTATGGAAAAATCAAAGGATTATGTAAAGGTCCTTGCACAGGCAGCTTTATGTGCAGCATTATGTTATGTCGGAGCAACATTTATAAAGATTGATATTCCTGTTGGAACAGAAAAGACAATGTTCCATTTTGGTAATACTTTCTGTGTGCTTGCAGCTCTTCTTGTTGGCGGTCCATGGGGAGGGCTTGCTGGAGCAGTCGGAATGACAATCAGTGATTTGACAACATCATACGTTACAAGTGCACCTAAGACATTTGTTCTTAAACTTTGTATCGGTCTTATTGTAGGTCTTGTTGCACACAAAGGCTTTAAACTTTCAAAAGAACATTCAGCAAAATATGTAACTATGGCAACAATCGTATCAAGTGCGGCAGGAATGGTATTTAATATATTTGCAGATCCAATTGTTGGATATTTTTACAAGACATATATTCTTGGAGTTCCACAGGATTTATCTAAGGCACTTGCAAAAATCGGTGCGTTGACAACTTCTGTTAATGCAGTGATAGCTGTAATATTTGCATCAGTTATTTATCTTATTTTAAGACCTGTTCTTAAAAAGAGCGGTATGTTAAGAGAAATGTAATTTATATATAAGTTTATGTGAGACTGTAAAAGTCAATATGGGAATGCCGGTTAAGTTAAAAGTGACCGGCATTTTTTATGCCCGGAATGCAGCCGGAAAAGAGTGTTATTTTTATATCAGGTTTGTTAAAAATTTAATTAATAAATTTTTTGTGACAGATTGAAATAATTATGATAGAGTGTATAAGGTTAATTAATGTGCGTAAGGGTTACGCGGGAATGGAGTAAAAATTGAGCAGATTAACGATTATAACAAAAGACAAGGCTCAGGTTACAATGGAGTCTTTGTATCAGGATTTGGAGAGAAGGATAGTTGCCAGTCCTCCGGGATTGTGTACTATTGACCTTACAAGATCATTTATAAAAATGTGTCTGGCACAGTCATGTGGTAAATGTGTTCCGTGCAGGGTGGGTCTGAGACAGCTTGCAAGACTTTTTGATGACGTTCTTGATGGAAATGCAACAGATGAGACACTTGATGTTATAAGACTTACAGCAGAAGGAATCTATCTGTCTGCTGACTGTGCAATCGGATATGAAGCAGCTAAGCTTGTTTTAAAATGTATAGATGGATGCGAGGACGATTTCCGTTCACACATCGAAAGAGGATTTTGTTCATGTAACAGCAGCCAGCCTGTTGCATGTGTTAAATCATGTCCTGCCGGAGTTGATATACCGGGATATATTGCACTTGTGCATGACAAAAGATATGCAGATGCAGTGCGTCTTATCAGAAGAGATAATCCGCTTCCTGTTACATGTGCATATATATGTGAACATCCATGTGAAAACAGATGTAAGAGAACACTTATAGATGCACCTGTTAATATTCGTGGATTAAAGAAAATGGCAGTTGATAATGCAGGCGTTGTTGATGTTCCTGAATGTGGTGAGCCGACAGGAAAGAAAGTTGCCATTATCGGTGGAGGTCCAGGTGGACTTAGTGCGGCTTATTACCTGTCACTTATGGGCCATAAGGTTACTATTTTTGAACAGAGAAAACAGCTTGGTGGTATGTTAAGATACGGAATTCCGAACTACAGACTTCCAAGAACAAAACTTGATGAGGATATTAATGCGATACTTTCTACAGGGATAGAGGTTAAGAAAAATATAAGTGTAGGAACAGATATTACTCTTGAAGACATTAATAAAGAATATGATGCAATTTATATTTCAATAGGTGCCCATGCCGATAAGAAAATCGGTATTGATGGTGAAGATGCAAAAATCGGCGTGACATCGGCAGTTGAGATGCTTCGTGCGATTGGTGATGATGAAATACCTGATTATACAGGAAAGAAAGTTGTAGTAATCGGCGGAGGTAATGTTGCAATGGACGTTGCACGTTCATCAGTAAGGCTTGGTGCAGAAAAAGTCAGCATTGTATACAGAAGACGTAAAGAAGATATGACTGCACTTGAAGAAGAGGTTGCAGGAGCAGAGGCAGAAGGATGCGATATTCTCGAACTTATGTCACCTGTGAGAATTGAAAAAGATAAAAATGACAAGGTTGTAGGTCTCTGGGTACAGCCGCAGATGATAAGTAAAATCAAGGGTGGAAGACCATCACCTAAGACAGCAGCAAAAGATGAGGTTCTTATACCTTGCGATTTGATTGTTGTGGCAATCGGACAGGGTATCGAGACAAGATATTTTGAGGAACATGGTGTTACAGTTAAGCGAGGAACTATTGAAGCACTTGCAACAAGCGAAATCAAAGAACATAAGGGTATATTTGCTGGAGGTGACTGTGTTACAGGTCCGGCGACAGTAATAAGAGCTATTGCAGCCGGTAAGGTAGCAGCAGCCAATATTGATGATTATCTTGGATTCCATCACGAAATTACATGTGATGTGGAAATTCCATATGCAGGTTATGAGGACAAGATCCTTGTGGCAGGGTTGAGGTAGCAGTGCGTGATGCCGCAGACCGTAAGAAAGACTTTGAGCCTATTGAGTATGGTTTCTCATGTGAGGAAGCATGTCAGGAGTCAGGAAGATGTTTAAGATGCGACCATTTTGGTTTTGGCTCATTTAGAGGAGGAAGAGAAGAACAATGGTAAATTTAACAATAAATGGTACAAAAGTATCAGTAAAAGAAGGAACCACTATTCTTGATGCGGCAAAGAGTATCGGTGAGACAATACCTACATTATGTTACCTTAAAGAGATAAATGAAATCGGTGCGTGCAGAGTGTGTGTTGTTGAGGTTGAAGGAACAGAACGCTGTGTTACTGCATGTAATAACTTTGTAGAAGAAGGAATGGTTGTATATACTAACTCACGTAAGGTTCGTACAACAAGAAAAACTAATGTAAAACTTATACTTTCACAGCATGATTATAAATGTGGTACATGTGTAAGAAGTGGTAATTGTACACTTCAGTCACTTGCAAATGAATTAAATATTTCAGAGATGCCATATGATTCTATTCTTGAAAAGGATAACTGGGATATGACATTTCCGCTTATCCGTAATGCACAGAAATGTATAAAATGTATGAGATGTGTGCAGATTTGTGACAATATTCAGGAAATGCATATATGGGATGTAGTTAATACAGGTTCAAGAACAACTGTAAATGTGCGTGGCAACCAGAATATCAGGGAGACATCATGTACACTTTGTGGACAGTGCGTGGTAAATTGTCCTGTAGGTGCATTAAGAGAACGTGATGACGTAGGCATGGTTCTTGATGCTGTTGAAGATGATGAAGTTATCACAGTTGTTCAGGTAGCACCTGCTGTAAGAACAGCATGGGGTGAAAGCTTCGGACTGTCAAAGGAATTTGCAACAGCAAAGAGACTTGTTGGCGGTTTGAGAAAAATAGGTTTTGATTACATATTTGATACGACATTTGCAGCAGATATGACAATTATGGAAGAGGGAAGCGAATTTCTTGAAAGACTTCCTGAAATAAAGGAGTCAGGGCTTCCGATGTTTACATCATGTTGTCCGGGCTGGGTAAAGTTTATCAAGAGCCAGTATCCTGATATGGCAGACAGACTTTCTTCAGCAAAATCACCTCAGCAGATGTTTGGTGCAATTACAAAGTCATATTATGCACAGAAGCTTGGAGTAGACCCTGAAAAGATTTTCTGCGTTTCGATCATGCCTTGTCTTGCAAAGAAAGATGAGTACACATGGGATGGTGCAAAAGATGTTGATGCTGTCCTTACAACAAGAGAAGTTGAGAGATTATTCAAGGCATTTTTCATTAAGACAGATGAACTTGAAGAAGATGAATTCGATAATCCGCTTGGCGAAAGCACAGGTGCAGGTGTTATCTTCGGTGCAACAGGTGGTGTTATGGAAGCAGCTTTAAGAAGTGCATATTATCTTGTGACGAAGAAAAATCCTGAACCGGATGCATTTAAGGCTGTAAGAGGACTTGATGGATGGAAAGAAGCTGAATTTGATCTTGATGGAACAGATATTAAAGTTGCTGTGGCAAGCGGACTTGGAAATACAAGACGCCTTATGAATGCAATCAAAAAAGGAGAAGTCCATTATGATTTTGTAGAAATTATGTCATGTCCGGGCGGATGTATCAATGGTGGAGGACAACCATTTAAAGATGATGCATCAATGGTAGAGGAAAGAAGAAATGTTCTCTATGGCCTTGATAAGCATAATAATATCAGATTTTCACACGAAAATCCGTCAGTTATAAAGTGCTATGAAGAGTATTTTGAAAAGCCTTTATCGCATAAATTACATGAAATTCTGCATGTTAAACATGTGTAAAAAAATAACAGAATATAATTGACACTAATGGGCAGAATAATTATAATAGCCCTAGGAAGTTTATTTTATGAAGCAAAGGTGCTTGTATCTGTGGGTATAGGTGCCTTTGCTTCTTTTGTTATTAAGTGTTATGAAGAAATGAGGCAAAGATATGAATATTTTTGATATTATAGGGCCGGTAATGGTAGGTCCATCAAGCTCGCATACCGCAGGGGCTGTAAAAATCGGGTATATAGCTAGAAAACTTATGGGAGAGGAGATTGCAGAGGCAGAGATTCTTCTGTATGGTTCATTTCTTGCAACAGGAAAAGGACATGGAACAAATATGGCACTTGTGGCAGGACTTATGGGAATGAAACCTGATGATAACAGAATTCCTGACAGTCTGAATATTGCAAAGGAACGTGGCATGCAAGTGACGTTTGGCGTATCAGATTTAAAAGAAGCACATCCGAACACGGCACAGCTTCGACTTACGGGAGTTACAGGAAGAAAACTTGAAGTAGTAGGTGAATCTATAGGAGGTTCAAGAATCAATATTGCAAAAATTGATGGAATTGATACAAACTTTTCGGGAGATTATCCGACACTTGTTGTTCATAACATAGATCAGCCTGGACATGTAAGCGAAGTAACATCAATGCTTGCACATAAGTCAGTCAATATTGCAGCAATGCAGCTTTACCGTTCAAACAGGGGTGGAGAAGCTGTTATGGTTGTCGAGTGTGACCAGGAAGTACCACAGGAAGGCATAAAATGGCTTGAGAAAGCAGAGGGAGTAGTCAAGGTAACATACCTTAGTCTGGAGGATTAATATGATTAGTTATCATTCGATTGAAGATATAGTGAATTTATGCAATGAAAATAATATGTCATTCTGGCAGGTGATACTACGTGCAGATGCATCTGAGAGGATGGCTGCGGAGGATGCTTCATTTGCGACAATGCGTGATATGTACAGGGCAATGAAGAGAGCTGATGCCGAGTATGATAAGACACTGAAGTCACCGAGCGGTCTTTCAGGCGGCGATGGTGAAAAGATGAGAAAATATAATAAAGATGGAAAAAATCTTTGCGGTCCGTTTATGGGACTTGCTATGGAAAAAGCGATAAAAATGGGTGAATCTAATGCGTGTATGAAAAGGATAGTTGCAGCACCTACAGCAGGCTCATGCGGCGTAATACCGGCTGTTTTTCTTGCCTATGAGGAATGTTTTAATGTGCCTGAAGATAAAATGGTAAAAGCAATGTTTGTGTCGGCAGGGGTTGGAGCAGTCATAGCAGAAAATGCGAGCATAGCGGGAGCATCCGGTGGATGTCAGGCTGAAATCGGTTCTGCGAGTGCAATGGCAGCGGCAGGACTTGCATATCTTGAGGGAGGCGATGCAGAGTGTATTTCACATGCGATGGCATTTGCATTAAAAAACATGCTCGGTCTGACATGTGACCCTGTCTGCGGTCTTGTTGAAGTTCCGTGTATTAAGAGAAACTCCGCTGGTGCTGTAAACGCCATTTCTTCGGCACAGATGGCAATGGCAGGAATAAGAAGTGCAATTACTCCTGACGAAGTTATAGACAGTATGAGACGGATAGGAAATGAACTTCCGGCATGCCTTAAAGAGACGGGCGAGGGCGGACTTGCAGTTACACCTTCAGCACTTAAAATAAAAGAAAGATTAAATTAGAGCAGCTTAATATTATTGCTTAATCTCCTTAAAAAAGTTATAATTTAATAAATATTATGTCGTGATTGTAAAAATGTATATGATACAAAGCATTTTGGCAGTGACTGCATTTTGAACCTGAATAATATGGAGATTAAAGATGACAAGAAAAGAAATAAATGAAATAAAATCACAGTATACACTTGAAGACTGTGCAATTGCAAGAATGAGCGGATGTTATGTTGACGGAGAAAAAAATAAAGTTACAAAAATTAACGAAATATTTTTGAATCTCCCCGAAGAAGAAAAGCATAAGTATTTTGATATTTTCAAGAAAACACTGTCAGGAACACCGGGTAAGAATCTCTTGGATATGCAGTTTACAATGGATTCATACGCTGATGGGGGAATAAGGGATGCACTTTATAAGGTGCGTGACAGTGAATTAAAAGATGAATCTGTGCTTGATGAATTTTATGACAAGGTAATACAGAATTATTATTATCCGGGTAACTATCTTATACTTTTAATACATCAGGTATATGATATTCCGGGAAAAACAAGTGACGGAATTGATATGGAAGATGCATCGGATGAAGTATATAATTATATACTTTGCAGCATCTGTCCGGTAACACTTTCAAAGCCTGGACTTGGATATGTTGAAGAAAGCCATGAATTTCATAATCAGGAGCAGTTCCATATGGTCGATGTACCTGATATTGGCTTTCTTTTTCCTGCGTTTAATGACAGAAGCGAGGATGGGGATAAACTTTTATTTTATACAAAAAATGCAAATGATTTTCCGCAGATGTTTTTGGAGACAGTTTTAGGTTGTGAAATTCCGCTTCCTGCCGGAGACCAGAAAGAGACATTCCAGACACTTGTGACAGAGACACTGGGCGAAGACTGCGATTATGAGACTGTTAAAAATATTCATGAAAATCTCAATGAAATGATAGCAGAAAATAAAGGAAATCCTGAGCCGGCTGTGCTTGATAAGACAAGTGCGAGACAGCTTCTTGAAAAGAGCGGTGTAAGCGATGAAAAGCTTGAAACTTTTGAAGAACACTTTGAACAGACAGCAGGAGAAAACGGAAAGCTTCTTGCAGCAAATGTTGCCGAGACACGTAAATTTGAAGTGAAAACACCTGATGTTGTAATTAAAGTTAATCCTGAGAGAACAGATTTAGTGGAAACAATGATGATTGAAGGCCGTCAATGCCTTGTAATACAGATTGATGAACATCTTGAAGTCAATGGAATTACTGTTAATCCTAATACAGGCGAAGTTATAATGAATGATACATACTAATCCGTGGAACAATAAAAGTGATTATGCAATATAATCTGTTTGGAAAAGGAGAGCAGTTATGGAAAGTGTGACAGAAAAGTTTTTAAGATATGTAAAAGTTGATACACAGTCTGATGAGTTATCAGAGACATTTCCAAGTACAAAAAAACAGTTCAATCTGGCGGGAATGCTTGTAGAAGAACTCAAAAATATGGGAGTATCTGATGTTTATTTTGATGAAAAATATTGTTATGTATATGCAAAAATACCCGCAAATACAGAGAAAACAAATTATACAGGCAATGCAGACAGTACATGCGTACCAGAAACTACAGGTATAGGATTTATTTCTCATATGGATACTTCTCCTGAAGTGAGCGGTGAAGGCGTTAATCCAAAGATTGTAAAAAATTATGATGGCAAAGATATTTTCTTAGGTGAAGAAAATGACAGAAAATATGTACTTTCGCCGGCAGTTTTTCCGGAATTAAAAGATTATATTGGAAAAGATTTGGTTACAACTGATGGTAAAACACTTCTTGGAGCAGATGATAAAGCAGGCGTTGCAGAGATTATGGCAATGGCGGAATATTTTCTTGATAATCCGCAGATTAAGCACCCTGACATATATATAGCATTTACACCTGATGAGGAAGTCGGCGGAGGAATGGACCACTTTGACGTTAAGCGTTTCAGTGCAAAATATGCTTATACAGTAGACGGAGGCGGAATTGGTGAACTCGAATATGAAAATTTTAATGCTGCATCGGCTGTAATTGAACTTACTGGACAGAGTGTGCATCCGGGTGAGGCAAAAGACAAGATGGTCAACGCATCACGTCTTGCAATAGAATTTGATGCACAGATTCCTGAAAATGAAAGACCGGAATATACAAGCGGCTATGAGGGATTTTATCATCTTACTGATATGCAGGGGAGCGTTGAACATGCAGTTTTAAAATATATTCTGCGTGACCATGACAGGGATTTATTTGAAAAGAAAAAAGATATTATAAAAAAAGCAGCAGAGTCAATCAATATGGAATATGGTGAAGGTACAGCATCATATGTGATAAAAGACCAATATTATAATATGAAAGAAAAGCTTGAGGATGCAATGTTTCTTATTGAAGATGCAAAGAATGCAATGGAAGAGCTTGGAATTGTGCCAAAAATCAATCCAATAAGAGGCGGTACTGATGGTGCAAGACTTTCATACATGGGAGTGCCTTGCCCGAATATATGCACGGGTGGACACAACTATCATGGAAGGTATGAGTATTGTTGTATACAATCAATGGAAAAAATAACGGAATTATTAATAAAGCTTGCAAAAAGAGGAGAATAGGTATGGTAAAGATTATATCGGACAGCACATGTGATTTATCAAAAGAAATTGTGGACAGATACAATATTGATATTGTGCCGCTGCATGTCTTAATGGGTGATAATGAATATGAAGACGGAGTTAATATTACGCCGGATGAGATTTTTGCATGGTCTGATGCCAACAAGACAACACCAAAAACTTCTGCACCATCAATGGAAAGTGTTATTGAAACTTTTAAACCATGTATTGAAAAAGGATATGATATAGTTGCATTTGCAATATCAGAAGATATGTCAACTTCGGCAAATGTTATGAGACTTGCAGCACAGGAGCTTAATGCAGAGGATAAAATAAAAGTAATTGATTCAGCAAATCTTTCAACAGGAATAGGACATCAGGTTGTGGAAGCAGCAATTATGGCACAGCATGGAAAGAATGCAGATGAGATTGTATCATATATAGAACAGATAAAACCGAAAGTAAGAGCAAGCTTTGTGGTTGATACTCTTGTATATCTCTACAGGGGTGGAAGGTGTAGCGGACTTGCAGCAATGGCAGGTGGTGTGTTGAAGCTTCATCCGAGAATCGGAGTAGCACAAGGAAAGATGAGTCCCGGAAAAAAATACCGCGGAAAAATCAGCAAAGTTGTTATGGATTATGTAAAAGATATGGAGGCAGATTTAATGGCAGCCAAAAAAGACAGAGTATTTATTACACATTCAGGGTGTGATAAAGAAATCGTTGACAATGTGAAAGAGTATCTTAAAAGTCTTAACAGGTTTGATGAGATTATTGAAACGCGTGCAGGTGGTGTTATTTCATCACACTGTGGACCGGGAACGCTTGGAGTTTTATTTATAGACGGAAAAAACTAATGTTTTTGTGACATAAAATGTAAAAATATTTTACATGAATTTTACATAAATATGATAGTGGATTTTACATTCATTTAATAAAATAATTACAGTACGATTAAAAGAATGTACTACCGCAAATATCAGGAAAGGCGGAATGATTATGTTGAGAGTAGGAATGCTTACCAGCGGAGGGGATTGCCAGGCACTTAATGCGGCTATGAGAGGCGTTGCAAAGAGTCTTTTTAACCAGTGTAGTGAAGTTGAGATATATGGATTTACGGATGGTTATAAAGGTCTTATTTATGGTGAATACAGGTTGTTAAAAAATGATGATTTTTCAGGAATTTTAAACATTGGCGGAACAATCCTTGGAAGTTCAAGAATGCCTTTTAAATATATCGGTGTTCCGCTTGAGGATGGTTCTGATAAAATAGAGAGAATGATTGATACATATAAAAAATTGTATCTTGACTGTCTGGTTGTTCTTGGTGGCAATGGTTCACATAAGACTGCTAATCTTTTAAGAGAAAAAGGACTGAATGTTCTTACTCTTCCAAAGACAATTGATAATGATCTTGCTGAGACTGAGATAAGCTTTGGATTCCAGTCAGCTGTCGATATAGCAACAAATGCGATTGATTGTATACATACAACAGCAGCATCACACAGCAGAGTTTTTATTGTTGAACTTATGGGACACAAAACAGGCTGGCTTACACTTCATGCAGGTATAGCCGGTGGTGCAGATATAATTCTTATTCCTGAGATACCTTATTCAATTGAGGCAATATCACAGGCAATTGCAAAACGTACTGCAAGCGGTAAGAGATTTACGATTATTGCAGCCGCAGAAGGAGCAATATCTAAAGAAGAAGCTGCAATGAGCAAGAAAGAGTTAAAGTTGTTAAGAAAACAGGAAAATTATGCAAGTACAGCATACAGAATAGGTGCCGCTATTGAAGAAAAGACAGGTCAGGAAGTAAGAGTTACGGTTCCGGGTCATGTACAGAGAGGCGGACAGCCGGTTGCATATGACCGTGTTCTTGCAACAAGACTTGGTGTCAGGGCAGCAGAACTTATTTTAAATCATGAATATGGTTATATGGTAGGTGTAAAGGATAATAAAATAGTAAAAATATCACTTTGCGATGTCGCCGGAAAGACCAAAATGGTTGACCCCGGCAATGAGTTAATAACACAGGCAAGACAGCTGGGAATATGTCTTGGGGAATGATAAATATTGAGATAGGGAGTATTAAGATATGGGTGGTAATATAGCGAAAAATAAAAAAGAAGAGATTCCAAAGTACAGGGAGAAGACACCTTGCTATGAAAATCGTGAACTTTCATGGCTCAAATTTAATGAGCGTGTTCTCGATGAAGCGAGTGATAAGGATGTCCCGCTCTGTGAAAGATTATCATTTGCATCTATTTTCCAGAGTAATCTGGACGAATTTTTTATGGTGCGTGTAGGTTCATTACATGACCAGATGCTTTTTTCAGAGACAAAACGTGAGAGTAAGACAAATATGACAGCTGGGGAGCAGCTCAGTCATATTTTTAAGGCAGCAAGAGACCTGACAAGAAAAAAAGATCATACGTATCGTCATCTTATGGATGAATTAAAAGAATATGGCGTTGAACTTTTAAATTTTAGTGACATTGAATATGATGACGCCGTTTATCTTGAAAATTATTTCAAAGAGCAGATTATGCCTATATTATCACCGCAGGTTGTCGGAAAAAAACAGCCGTTCCCGTTTATTAAGAATAAGGAAATATATGCGGTGGCTCTTCTTGGTTCAAAAAGTAACGAAAAAGTGGGGCTTGTTCCATGCAGTAACGGAATTTTAAAAAGACTTATTTCAATTCCGTCTGAAAGAAATAAATATATGCTTGTAGAAGAGCTCATTCTTCATTTTATGCCGATAATATTTGAAAAATATCAGATTAAGAGCAAGTCTTTAATAAGAATAATAAGGAATGCAGATATTGATGTTGATGAAGCTGTTGATGATGAAGATACAGATTACCGTGATATGATGGAGAAGCTTATCCGCCAGAGAAAAAAGCTTTGTCCTGTAAAAATGGAATATTCGCGTGTACTTGATGAGAAAATCATACATAATCTGTGTAAAGAGCTTAATCTTAATCATGAGCAGATATATTATTCAGAATCTCCGCTTGAATTGTCATTTGTGTTTGGACTTCAGGATGCATTGAGAAATAATAAGAATCTTTTTTATGAGAGACATATTCAGAAAAATCCATCATGGTATGTATCAGGTAAGTCGGTTATTTCGCAGGTTGAAGAGGCAGACAGATTTATAAGTTATCCATATGAGTCAATGCAGCCATTTATAAGGATGTTACAGGAAGCCGGAGAAGACGAAAATGTTGTTTCAATAAAGATGACACTTTATCGTGTTGCGAAAAATTCACAGATTGTAGAATCTCTTATAAGTGCAGCAGAAAACGGTAAGGAAGTTGTTGTTCTTGTTGAATTGAGAGCAAGATTTGATGAAGAAAATAATATTGAATGGTCGAGAAGACTTGAAGATGCAGGCTGCAGAATTATCTATGGACTGGATTATACAAAAGTACATTCTAAACTCTGTCTTATAACATACCGTGAAGAAGGACAGATAAAATATGTAACACAGATTGGAACAGGCAATTATAACGAAAAGACATCAAAATTATATACGGACCTTTCAATTATTACGGCAAATAAGCAGATAGGAATGGAAGCTGCATATGTATTTACAAGGCTCTGCATGGGAGAGTTTGTTGAGGAGACTAATTATCTTTTAGTTGCACCAAAATGCATGAAGAGCAAAATACTTAACTATATGGATAAAGAGATTGAAATTGCCAGAGCCGGCGGCAAAGCATATGTGGGAGCAAAGATTAATTCATTGACAGATAAAGAGATTATTGATAAATTAATCGAGTGTTCAAGAGCAGGTGTAAGAGTTGAAATGATAGTAAGAGGTATATGTTGTCTTATTCCGGGTGTTAAAGGACATACAGAGAATATTTCAGTTATAAGTATAGTAGGAAGGTATCTGGAACATTCAAGAGTATATATATTCGGAACACCTGACAGGGATAATATTTATATTTCGTCAGCTGATTTTATGACAAGAAATATGGAGAGACGTGTTGAAATAGCAGCTCCTATCTATGATGACAGCATAAAAACCAGAATAAGAAATATGTTCCATATTATGGAATGTGACACGGTAAAAGCACGCCAGCTCTGTTCTGACGGCAATTATGTCCACAGAACTATTGCGGATATTAAAGATTTTACTGATGAAGAATGGGAACAGGCATCAGAAGGCTTACGCATTAATTCTCAGGAATATTTTGCGGCACGTTAAAATTAATTAAATAATAAAAGAGACATTGTATGTCAAAGAAATGAGGATTTATGTTAATTGAAATTTTAAAGGCAGTTCTTTTCGGAATTGTTGAAGGTATAACAGAGTGGCTTCCTATAAGCAGTACAGGCCATATGATTCTTGTAGACCAGTTTGTTCACCTTAATGTTTCGGCTGATTTTTATAAAATGTTTGAAGTTGTAATTCAGCTTGGTGCTATTATGGCGGTCGTTGTTCTTTTCTGGAATAAGCTGTGGCCATTTCATGTGAAAAATGAGAAACCGGCATGGAAAGATGGTGCACTTAGTATGTGGCTCAAAATTATTGTTGCAGTAATTCCGGCGGCAATAATAGGTGTGCTTTTTGATGACAAGATTGATGAACTTTTTTATCATCCAGTACCGGTTGCAATTGCACTTATAGTTGTAGGTGTTTTATTTATAGTTGTTGAAACAATAATGAAAGGCAAAAAGCCTTCAATAAGAAATATCGGACAGATTACTTACAAAGCCGCTGTGATAATTGGTTTATTTCAGGTTCTTGCAGCAGTATTTCCGGGAACATCTCGTTCAGGTGCAACAATCATTGGTGCATTGCTTATCGGTGTTTCCAGGGCAACAGCAGCAGAATTTACTTTTTTCCTTGCTGTACCTGTAATGTTCGGTGCCAGTCTTCTTAAAGTAATTAAATATATTGCAGCAGGCGTTGCAATGACTGGAAGCGAGCTTGTTATTCTGGTTATCGGTACACTGGTTGCATTTATTGTTTCGGTATTTGTAATTAAGTTTCTTATGTCATATATCAAGAAGCATGATTTCAAAGTATTTGGCTGGTACAGAATTGTACTTGGCATACTTGTACTTTTAATACTCAGATAAATTTGGAACTTAATAGTTTTAACATATTTTATAAAGGAATGGCTTTGTATGACACTGGCAAATGAAAAACACGGAAGTCTTTATATTATGAGGCACGGAAAGACAGATTGGAATGAAAAACATAAAATACAGGGGTGGACAGATATACCATTGAATGATGAAGGACGTAAAATGGCAGCTGCGGCGGCAGAAGAATATAAAGATATACATTTTGATATATGTTTCTGCTCTCCTCTGATACGTGCAAAAGAGACGGCACAGATATTTCTTTCCGCCAGAAATATTCCGATTATATATGATGACAGAATTATGGAAATGTGTTTTGGAACATATGAAGGAATAGAAAATTCATTTGAAATACCGGATTGTCCTATAAATGTATTATTTAAAGACCCGGTAAATTATATTCCGGTTGAAAATGGAGAAAGTTTTGAGCAATTGTTTGCAAGAACAGGCGAATTTCTGGAGCAGGCTGTAAGACCGCAGCTTGAAGATGGCAAAGATGTGCTTATAGTAGGCCATGGTGCCATGAATTCAAGCATAGTATGCCAGATTAAGAATGAACCGCTTGAAAATTTCTGGAAAGCCGGAATTAAGAATTGTAAGTTGATGAAGCTTATATAAAATATATAAGGCGACCGGTATATTAATTACAGGAGTAAAAATAACATGAAGATATATCTTGCGGGCGACTCGATAGTCCAGAATTACGAAAAAGAAGAATTTATTGCAGGCTGGGGACAGTTTCTGCCTTTTTTTATAAAAGATGGTGTTGAAGTTGTAAACGATGCAAAAGGTGGCAGAAGTTCAAGGCTTTTTATTAACGAGGGCAGATTTGACAATATTGAAAAAAATATCAGTGCAGGTGATTATTTGTTAATAGAGTTCTGTCACAATGATGATGCAAGTAAAGAATATAAGACAATGTTTAACAGGCTGACACCACTCGGAGAGCCTGACAGTGACGGACGATTTCCTATTATACCGGGTGAGGCCATGCCCAAGGATTATATACCGCCTGAATATATTGATGCATTAAGAAAAGATGAAAATGTTAAGGATAAGCAGGCTGTTTTAGATAGTGTATACAAAATTCTTGAAAGTTATCCGCATGATACATATTATCCATATTCAGCAGACGGTTCAAAGGGAACGTATCTTTGGTTTTTAAAACAATTTGTCGATATGGCAAGAGAAAAAGGTGCAGTTCCTGTATTTGTGACAGCTCCTGCAAGAACAGTATATGATGCAAATGGCAATATAAAAGACGGAGCAGGGCTTCATGGCGGCAATAATTTTGCGTATATAAGAGCAATGAAGCAGTTAGGAGAAGAGGCAAAAGTTCCGGTGATTGATTTATTTGCATATTCGTGCGGGCTTTATAAACAAATCGGAAAAGAAAAAATTCATTGGATAACTTCTATAAAAAAGGGTTGTAATAAAGGTATATGGCCTGACGATTTTAACAGTGAAATGCAGAAGAAAGAAACAGTATCAGAAGATACTCATTTTAATAAATATGGAGCAATGCTTATAACACAGGGGCTTGTAAAGCTTATAAAAGAATCAGACAGCAGTCAGCTTGACGGCTTAAAAGGCATGCTTAAAAATCCAGATAGTATTGATATAGAAAAATATGTGAAAAAGCCGCTTGTATTTGAGGAGTTTTAGTGATATTATTCGGGTTAGAATATACTAACCGGATATATGATACCATGTCCGTAGAAATGAGGAAAATATGAGTACTATTATTATAATAGCAGTTTTAATTGTTATTGTTGCTGCAGCAGTGATTTCGTCAAAGAAACATTTCAAGGGTGAAGGTGGATGCTGTGGCGGCGGTTCGGACAGTGTACCATCACAGGATAAAAAGCTTACTGAGCCAAAGATAGGCGAAAAGCATGTTTATATTGAGGGAATGCATTGCAACAATTGTAAGAACAGTATAGAGAACGCGATAAATAAATATGATGGTGTTGCATGTCATGTCTTCCTTAAAAAGAAAATGGCAGTTGTTGAGTACAGCCCTGAAATTTCAGATGACAAAATCAGAAATGCAATACAATTTCTTGATTTTAAAGTTACAAAGATAGAAACAGTAAATGATTAATACTAACAAATGAAAATGTTCCCCTTTTTTATATCGGTTATATATGATACAATTATTTTTAGGTTTTAATATGAAATATGAGGAGACCGTATATGATGGTATGTAGAAATTGTGGGGCTGAAATTGATGATAAAGCCACATCATGTCCATATTGTAATGCTATGCAGTATGATGCTTCAGAAGCTGAATATATGAATAATCTTTATAAGATGAATTCGCAGATGGATAATCTGGATGATGAGGCTAATAAATATGTTTTTTCAAGTGTATTAAAGAGTGCCGCAATCATAATTATATGTATTGCGGCAGCTGTTTTTATTGTGATTTTTTGGGGATTTATGAGGTACCGGGCTGATAATAATTCTTCGGCAGAGCGAAAAAAGATTCACCAGTCAATTGAGTGGTATGACAATAATGTTTCTAAGCTGGATGAAGCTTATGCAAAAGCTGATTACAATACTGTAAGTGAATTGGTAGATGGTTATAAGGGGAACAGCAGTGTTATCCGGAAATGGAATCATTATTCGTTTATAACATTGTATGGCAGTTACTACAGGCGTGTGAATGATATATATAATAAAAATGATATGCTGAGCGAATATGAATTTGATTCTGGTTTCAGAAGGTCGCTGGATTTGGTTTATTTTTCAAAAAATATTAAATCAGACTATATGGGCAGATATTATCTTGCATGCAGTGACGATGAAAAAAAGATTGTAGACGGATGGGTCGAATCGGCATATGATTTTCTGGAAAATAAAGCAGGAATTACACAGGAAGAAATAGACTCCTTTATGATATCACTTTACCCTGATGGTTATTATGATTACAAAGCAGGAAAAGATTACGAAGATAAATATTATAAAAATTATCAGGAGCGTTAAGGTATATGAAATGTAGTAAATGTGGGGCACCGATACAATTAAACCAGAAATATTGTCCAAATTGTGGTTCGCTTAATGAGGAAAATGCCAAACATGTCTCAGACATGGAAAATTATGACAGTAAGTTTAATAAAACAAGAAAACAGGTAGTAAGCAATAGCAAGTGGTTTGTAAAATATATGGCACCGATTACTGCCATGGTTATAGCTATAATAGCGATAGCGGCCGCTGGAATCAGGCACTTGGCGGATATGACCTGGCTCATGCCATTAACAGAAAAGAAAATAAAAAAAATAACAAAATAATACAGTTACAGCTTAATAAGATGCTCGATGATGAAAATTATACGGGACTTTATCTTTTAGACAGAGATGCCGAGCGTACTCTTGACAGTAGTGAGAGATATGGCTGGTCAGATTTTTATAATATGGCATATTATTACAGGGATTTGAGAGTAAGCATCTGTTCGTTGTATGACCCGGGACAGGAAAATTCGTATTATACAGAGACTGCACTGTCAAATGCGTCAAGGGCAATAAGAAATGCAGAAGACATAATAAATAACACCAGCAGATACAGAAACAGGGCTGAAGAGTCAGTTCCATATATTGATGACATAACAGATAAGATATATATGTTTTTAAAAGCATACTGTAATTTTACGGATGATGATATAACAGGTTTGCCAGAAAAATCACAGACAGATATTATAACGCTTCTTTCAAGGAGGATGTTTGATGATGAACAAAAAAATTAAAAAAAGCAAAAGACCGCTTCAGGTAAAATTAATGATTGCTGTTACGGTTATAGCAGTTCTTGTCATTATTCCACTCACATCAAATATCATGGAGGATGTGTTCAGAATTACCGGACGGCAGAAAGGTTATAGCGAAGAAACACTTTTCCAGTGCTTTATAGATAATGAATACGGAATGTTGACTGACAAGATAGAGTACAACAAGGGTGTGGGAAGAAAGATAACTAAAGAAGAAGAAAATTATTATGCATTTTCGGATTGTTATAATGCTGCAGTTGACTATAAAATGTATATAAAAAATAATGAAATGACAAAGGCAGAAGAAATGCTTGATAAATTCAGGAAAAATGAGGAAAAAATAACAGGAAGAATTTTTATTGATGCACTTGTTTCAATAAAAGAAGTGTATGGAATTAATTAAAGGAGAAGAAAATGGAAAACAGAGTTATTAATGCGGCAATTTTGGGAGCAGGAACAGTCGGAGGCGGTGTATACAAACTCGCACAGGCAATGGAGGAAGACATTTTTCACAAGACAGGTGCCAGACTTGTCATTAAAAAGATGCTTGTAAGAAATGTAAATAAAGAGCGTAAGGGAATACCGTCAGAGATTCTTACGGATGACTGGAATTCAATAATAAATGATCCTGAAATAGATATTATAGTTGAACTTATGGGTGGAATTACACCGGCAAAAAAATATGTTATCGAAGCATTAAATGCCGGAAAGCAGGTAGTTACAGCTAATAAGGATTTACTTGCTGAATATGGGGAAGAGGTTATGTCTGCGGCTGAAAAATCAGGTAATGACCTTCAGTTTGAAGCGGCTGTAGCAGGTGCAATTCCGATTATTCGCCCATTAAAACAGAGCATGGCGGGCAATCATATAACTGAAGTTATGGGAATTGTCAACGGAACGACTAATTATATTCTTACGAAGATGACAGAAAAAGGAATGGATTATGCAGATGCACTTGCAGAAGCCACAGAACTTGGCTATGCAGAGGCAGACCCAACGGCTGATGTAGAAGGTTATGATGCCGGAAGAAAGATTGCAATTATGGCATCAATAGCATTTAATTCAAGAGTGACATTTTCACAGGTGTATACAGAGGGAATCACAAAAATTTCCGCTGATGATATAAGATATGCAAAAGAATTCGGATATGTAATCAAACTTCTGGGTGTTGCAAGAAATGTAGACGGTCAGATAGAGGTGAAAGTTCATCCTATGCTTATAGATGAAAATCATCCTCTTGCAACAGTTAAAGATGCATTTAATGCCGTATTTGTACATGGTGATGCGATGGACGATGCTATGTTTATGGGACGCGGAGCCGGTGAGATGCCAACAGCAAGTGCCGTTATGGGTGACATAATCGATGTTATGAGAGATATTGTATGTGATTGCTGCGGAAGAATCGGATGCAGCTGTTATAAAAAGTTATACGTTAAGAAAATTGAGGAGACAAAGAGCAAGTTCTTTTTAAGAATTAAAGCTAAGGACAAAACGGGTGTTCTTGCCAACATTGCGAGCGTACTTGGCAACAATGATGTAAGTATAGCACAGGTTGTGCAGAAGAGAAGAAGCAGTGGTGTTGCAGAACTTGTAATTATAACCGACGAAGTTGAAGAAAAGAATTTTAATGATGCAATGGCAATATTTGAAGGAATGTCTGTCATATCAGAAATTGCAGGTGTAATCAGGGTTCATTAATTTATATAGATTCCTGTCGTTTTTTCATAATTTACGTGTATTTTACAAAAACATGATAGTAGATTTTACATTCCGTTGTTAGTATATGCACAGTCATATATAATGGAATGGAGATTTATTATGAGAAACAGATTTGACAGGGAACTTGTAAGACTTAATAATGAGCTTATTGAGATGGGCAGCATGATTGAAAAGTCAATTGAGACAGCAGTCAAAGCAATGGTAAATCAGGATGTTGAACTTGCAAACCGGGTTATTGAGTCTGATGATGAAATTGACCAGCAGGAAAGACAGATTGAGGATTTGTGTCTGAAACTCCTTTTACAGCAGCAGCCGGTTGCAAAAGATTTACGGCTTATATCGTCTGCATTAAAGATGGTTACTGATATGGAGAGAATAGGTGACCATGCGACAGATATTTCTGAGATAACAATTGCACTTGCAGATAAATCATATATTAAAAAGCTTGAACACATACAGCAGATGGCAAAAGAGACAATGATTATGCTTGTAAAGAGCATTGAAGCATTTGTAAATAAAGATATCGAAGAGGCAGACTCTGTAATTGAAAGAGATGATGTTGTGGATGACCTGTTTTCAAAAGTAAAAACAGAGCTTGTACAGATGATTCATGAAAATGTCGATGTTGGGGAGCAGGCAACAGATTTGCTGATGGTTGCAAAATATCTTGAAAGGATAGGAGACCATGCAACCAATATTTCTGAATGGGTAATATTTTCAATAACCGGAACTCATCCCAGAGAAAAAGGAAAGTAAAATCCATATGAAATTTTACATAGATTTTACATAAATTTGATATGGATTTCAGATGGCTGAATTATACTCCAAAATGTAAAAAATAAGTAAAGCATTTAAGGTGATTTTCACCTGTATGGAGGAAACATATGAGTATTTTTAATGCAATAGCATTGATTGGCGGTCTGGCACTTTTCCTGTATGGAATGAATCTGCTTGGTGATGGACTTTCTAAAACATCGGGAGGAAAGCTCGAATCAATTCTTGAAAAGCTTACTTCAAATCCGATTAAGGGTGTACTTCTCGGAGCCGGAGTTACTGCCGTTATCCAGTCATCATCTGCAACAACAGTTATGGTTGTTGGTTTTGTTAATTCCGGAATAATGAAGCTGCATCAGGCAGTCGGAATTATTATGGGTGCCAATATTGGTACAACAGCTACATCATG
>ENA-OOQO01000220-OOQO01000220.1-human-gut-metagenome-genome-assembly--contig:-NODE-220-length-37610-cov-4.451897_pt1 | contig 37610 bp, 38 predicted proteins | sample MGYA00241088_ERZ501162 | MGnify/ENA primary metagenome ERZ501162 (study PRJEB25962, sample SAMEA2042497) | human gut metagenome | biome: human gut; feature: human-associated habitat; material: faeces... | reverse complement strand
TAAGCCTTAGACAGACGAAAACGGATAAAGTAGATGCCCGCACGATTGCTTCTATGCTAATGTCTGATGTGAACTTAAAGTCCTACTCAGACACATCTTACCACAACGAAGAGCTAAAGTCATTAACTCGTTATCGTTTTGATAAGGTAAAACAACGTGCTAAGTTAAAGTCTTCCGTTTCAAGACTTGTCTGTATCTTATTCCCTGAATTAGAAAAGTTGGTTCCAACACTTCACATGGCATCGGTTTATGCAATGCTTTCTGAATTTCCCGGTGCCAAACAAGTGGCAAATGCTCATCTTACTAGATTTACCAATCTTCTTTCTAAAGTTTCAAAAGGTCGATATGGTAAAGAAACAGCTATTGCATTTAGAAATGCCGCAAGAACCTCAATAGGTTCAAATATGCCAGCAAAATCATTGGAATTAAAGCATACTATCAAACTTATTCAGGAACTTACATCCGAGATTGATGAAATCGAAAATGAAATCAAACTCATCATGGATGAAATCAATTCCCCGATTCTTAGCATCCCCGGAATCAACTACCGTATGGGAGCTATGATCATTGCCGAAATCGGCGATTTCAACCGCTTTGATTCTCCTGATAAAATCTTGGCTTATGCTGGCTTTTCACCCTCTACATATCAATCTGGTCAACTTGATGGTGCTTACTCACACATGGAAAAGCGAGGTTCCAGATATCTACGATATGCGTTATACAATGCAGCCAAATATGTCTGCAACTGGGATCCAACGTTTGCTGAATATCTGGCAAAGAAACGAGCGGAAGGTAAGCATTATAATGTCGCCATATCTCATGCCGTCAAAAAGCTGGTTCGGGTTATTTACCATCTTGAGAAAACTAACCAGCAATACATCAAAGCTGTTTAAGTCTTTCTAATTCAATACTCCTTTTTTGAGCACCTGTAGAGATGCTCTTTTTGTCATGCGGTTTTCAAGGTTCAAAGAACTCCAACCGAGTTCCAAACATATCTAAAATACATTTCTGTACTTTATTCAAAAAAAATCATTTTAGGTCTTGACTTTTAATAGTTAGTCTTTCATCGTCTGTAATGTATTTTTCTTTCACAATTAACCATCCTCCTGTTTCAAAACCACACTACCTGCATCTATATCCTCAATCTCCAGAAATAAACCATTATTGTCTTTACCATTTGCATATTATATGGTGCTTACACGCACCATATAATTATAAGTTCCTTGCCATTAAAATACAAGGTAGGAAAGGAGTTGCCTGTATGATTAAATACGATCCACTTTGGCAAACGCTTAAGGCTAAGAACATCAGTCAGTACCAGCTCATTAAAGATTATGGCATTGACAAAGCACAGCTTCAGCGGCTCCGGCAAAATATGGTAGTAAAGACCATTATTCTGAACAGGCTATGTCAGATACTTGACTGCCGGATTGAAGATATTATGGAATATGTTCCAGATGACAAGTAGAGGTATTGTTCATGATTGATTGACAATGCCTTTTTTGTTGCTCTTTTTCCTTTTACACCTTTGGACATTGTGTCCAGAAGTGTCCTGCTATTACTTTTATTATCTCCGTAAATATAACGATAATCCTCACAAGAACAATAAAACCACCAATCAGACCTCCAACGATACAATTCAGTGCCAGTATTCCCATACTTCCTGCAATTCCAAAATTCTTCGGCATAAGAAACATACACATTTTTCTGATACTATAGGGACATCCTACCAAAATCCAATAAAGGAAATAATCAAACCCATCTGCTTTATTACAAACCGGATAACAGGTAATCATCCACAGAACAAGAACGCATACCGGAATAATTATTTTAAACAATGCCTTTTTCATGCCAGCCACCTCCGTACATATCGTGCTGCACTTCCTGCTGATAATAATGGTTCATCGTTGAGGGTGCATTATAAAGAGCAGTAACCATATATGCCTTGATATTGGTTATTTTCGTATTTGTATCATGCATACAGCCAATCACATACTCCAGATGTCCACTGTTCAGCTTCAGGAATTTAGATTTTACAAGCTCATAAGGATAATCCTCTCCTGCAATCCGGATTGTTGTACGCTTTACGCATACAATCTCACAGATAACCTCAAAAAGCTCCTCATACAAAGCCTTGTTCTGCCAGTCATCATACTTTATGTGATGCTCATATTCGACGTTATCCTTAATCAGTTCTATGTATGCATTGACATCACCCATCAAATCAATCCTTTTTTCTGACTCACTCTCATTACTAGATTGATTGATAGGATTGGTATAACTCATATCAGTATAACTTTGGTTGTTATAGTTAGTATTGTTATAATTAGGGACAAAATCGTTTACCTCTTGAGGTTCAGTTTCTTTACTTTCAGAAGTCAATTTTTTTCCCTCTTGAGGTCAGATTCCTTTACCTCTTGAAGTTCTATTTTTTTACTTCCAGAAGTTAAATTCTTTTGCTTCTTGAAGTTAAAATCTTTTACTTCTGTGGAAATATCAGGGTTTGAAGGCTCTTTTTCTTCTTTTTCATCCGGAACGGAAGCAAAATTTTTCACATAAATGATGTCCGGTTTGCCAAGACCTCTCCGTTTCTTCTCAATCAGTCCGATGCCATTGTCAGAATCTAGCTCACGCATAATTTTTGTGCAAGTGGGTTTGGAACATCCCAAATCTTCCATAATGGCATCCACCGTATAAATAATGTACGCCCTATTTTCATCATCCAGCCACCCGTTTTTCATGGATAATGACATTCTGTCAAGCATCAGCCCATAGAGGAGCTTAGCATCACTGCTAAGCCCCTTAAATCTCTCGTCTTTAATCAAAAGTCGGGGAACACGATAAAAAGAGAACTGCTCTGCTTCAATTCCGTAGTAATAATCAAAGTTTATTGTATCGCCCACTTTACCGTGCCTCCTTTACTGCTTATTCGACGCCTTTCCGGTGTTCCATTCTTCCAATAGCTGATAGATAATATTTTCTATATCCTCACTGGAATAATCCTCCGTAAAATATCTGCTGATTTTATCAGCCTTGATTGTAACTTTTCTTTCCTTTGGCTTTTCCTCCGTCAATATTAGTCTTACCATTGGCAGAGTCAGCTCGCCGTTTTTCCCATATTCCTTTAACTTTGATGATTGGGTAGTCGAGATAGCTGCACCCGTTTCTTCAAGAATGACCTGCACCCATTCCTGTGCCTGCTCTGTCAGAAAAGAAATGTCAACGCCCTGTACCAGACCGATTTTTTTCTTATCAACCATATCCAGCAATTCATCTGACAGACGTGCAAGCCATATATATCGCTGAACCGTCTTGCCACTCTCTCCGGCTGCTTCTCCCACTTCATCAAGGCTGCTTCCATTTCCTTTTTTGCCCTGATGCTTCATGGCTTCATACTTCATGGAATAGGCTTTTGCCTTTTCACTTGGGAGAATATCTTCCCTCTGGATATTAGTATCTACCATAATCACCGTAGCTTCATCATCATTGTAATCTCTGATAAACATAGGCATGGTGGAAAGACCTGCAAGCTCACAGCCATGTTTTCTGCGGTGTCCGGCGATTATCTCATAACCACCCTCTGCCCTTGGTCTTGCAATACCGGGCATAAGCACACCATAGTTTCTGATGCTCTCCACTGTTTCCTGCATCTTTTCATCATCCAACACCTTAAAAGGGTGTCCTTTGAACTCATAAAGCTCTGAAAGAGGTATCTCCTGCACCTGATCGGTGCCCGCTGTCATATCAGAAGCACCAAATAAATCATCAAAACTGTTTAGCTTTACCTTTGCCGCACTTCCTGCCTTACTCATTGCCAAGCACCTCCTCCGTCAAAGACTGATAGGCACTTGCCATTTTTCCCTTCGGGTCGTGCTGATAGATGCTGACACCCTCTGCCGAAATCTCCGCAGCTCTTACGGAAATCGGAATACTATTCTCAAATATCCTTACTTTGCTTCCATAATTCTCAATCAGTAATGCACTGATGTCCTTTGCATAATTTGTTCTGCTGTCAACCATGGTCAGCAAAATACCCTCAATGGACAGCTTCGGATTTATCTGACGCTTCACCTTACCAATCGTCTTAATAAGCTGTTCCAGACCTTTCACTGGCAGATATGCTGCCTGTACCGGAATTAAGATACTGTCCGCACAGGCAAATGCATTTATGGTTATCATGCCAAGTGACGGCATACAGTCAATCAGGATATAATCATATCTGTCTTTCACCTGCTCTATATAGGAACGCAGCACAAGCTCCCTGCTCATGACATTTACCAAGGATACCTCCAGACCGGATAATTCGATATTACCGGGCATAAGGTCAATTCCTTCCTCATGCCTTAAAATACCGTAATCATCTTCCATTTCCACATCATTGATGATATTCGCCATCACAGTCGCAAGTGTTTCCTCCAGTTTGTCCGGTTCTGTAAATCCCAAACTTGCAGTCAAACTGCCCTGTGCGTCCGCATCTATCAGCAGAACTCTCTTGCCCTGCTTTGCCAGTCCTATTCCCAAGTTGCTTGTTGTTGTAGTCTTTCCGACTCCGCCTTTTTGATTTGCGATTGCTATTATTTTACACATGATACATTCTCCTTTACTCTTTGCTAACTTTTTGCTACATTAATCTTTTTCACTTCTACATACGCTCTGTAAAACTTCTTTGTCCCTTTATTCAGGTATAAATCTGAAAACTCTGTTACTTCAATCTTGGGATTTCTCTGCAAAATCTTCCCAAACCATTTAATATCATTCTTTGTTCCCATCAATCGGACCTTTAACATCTATCTGCTCCTCCAAACAGGGCATACAGTTTCCGGTTATAGGTTGCATATTCTGGATACCGGATTTGTATTGCCTGCCAAAAATATGGTGCATAGGCACAGCAGAACAATTCTTCCACCGTATACTGCCTACACTCATTGATCTGCTCCTCTGCGTTCTTGTAATCGTCCACGCTTGTTGTACCATTGCAGTACAGATTAAACGCCATTCTGACTACTTTCACGCTTCCGCTGGTCTGCCAGCCTTCCTGTAAACATTCTGTTTTTACACAGCCTGTCTTAAAATCATAAATGCGGTTCGCATTTCTTCTGGTATCATCGTTAATACCAAGGCAATAGCAAAGTGCCTTATGGTACACATCCTGATACCTTACTTCTTTCGATTTCTCGTAGTAGAATTTCTCATGTGCTTCACTGATAAAAATAATGCTCTCTGCACCTAACGCTGTACTGTTCATGTTTTGAACCTCCTTTTTTGAAAATAAAAAGGACTTTACTAATTGTTTTTCACAACTAATAAAGTCCTAAGTTTCATATTCATTTCTAAATTCGTGCTAGGGATTTCTTACTAATTATCTGTTCTTAGTAAATTCTTAGTAAATTGCTCCCTCAGAGTCCAAAACATACGATAAATTCAAGGGTTTCAGCGTTTTCGGAAAATACTGCCGTGACAGATGAATAATATTTTTATCATTGTTTTGTTTCTCCTTGTTTTGCCTCGGAATGCCCTGTTTTGCAAGGGATTCTAGGGATTTGTAAAATGTGTATTTTTGCTGAACTCCTGGCAAAATATAGCAAGATGGAGCAAGTTATTGCGGGCTGTTAGTAGTAAAGTTGGTAGTAAAATGGAGTTGGCTTACTACTAAGGATTATATATTATAATCTGCATATACTGAAAGCATACTCTCAACACTCTTCACAAAGTTCTTAGAATTATCATCAAACTCGTACTCTCCAAGTATGGTATGATACACATTTCCCGTATATTCTGTAACAAAAATTGCATCGTATAACTGTTGGATTTTTTGTTCAACAGTAACTACACTCTTACCTTCTTCCACTTCAAAGGCTTCATTTCTATTCAGCAATCGTGTAGCCAACCATTCTCCCTTATCAGAATCTTTATAAATATCCATAAGTGGTTTCGAACTTTTTCCGCATACAAATTGGTTATATAACGATATATCAACAATTTTTAGTCCTACAAGAATTGGAACCACATACATCAATAAAAGTTGTCTTCCTTTTCCATCTGAAAAAGAAAAATCAAATTTTCTACTCTCATGTGTAGGCTCATATGCTGCTGTTTTCACTTGTCGATAAAAACGAGTGGCTTCACGCAACTCCATATTATATGTATCTATTACTTTTCGACATATTTTTTCTAAGACATAACTAGATTCCAACCCCATTTCCCTATAAAATGCAGTTTTATCTGCTGGTGGCAAGGATATTCTCATATCAAAAAATCTGTCTAAATATCTGCACGCATCAAATGTATTACCATAATAATGCTTTATTGTATGTTGTAGCTCACCTAAATTAACAGAAAAAACAAACGTAATTCTGTCATCATATAAATAATGTTTTATTCTTTCTAATAATTGAACAGCATAGCTTGGCTTACATCTATCCAATTCATCTATGAAAACCACTAACCGATTTCCTCTTTCAACTAACAACTCCGTAAAGAAATTTTTAATATTCTCGTGTAAATCTTTTTCTTCTTTAATCTTTGTAAGCGGATTATCGCTTTTTAATTTTTCAATAATACCGTTTATATTTCTACCAGTAAGTGCCTCTAACACAGAACCCGCCAACTTGAATGCATTGCTATTATCATCAAAAGCATAATTTATTCCTAACTGCTTTATTATTTCATACACCAAAGAAAATACCGGGTCTGTATCATTATCATTTTCCCATGCGTCATAATAAACTGCCACATCATAATTCTCTGGCATGTCTTCTGCTTTTTTCGGAAATGGAAGTGCGTATACAATACTTGCTTTCTTTTCATCATCCATATCGCTCATCGGATTTTTTGCATTTATTAGCAACATAGATTGTTTCACGAAAAAAGTCTTTCCACTCCCCCATCTGCCATCAATAGCAATAGAAGAATCTCCTTCTTGTGCTAATATCAAATCATAAAAACGCACTAAATCTTTGTTTCGTTTCAATAAATCTTTGTCCAATGTATGTATCAAATTTTCTTCTGTAGGAATCAATTCAAAACTATTCATGCCCATTTCCCTCCTGTAAAATATCTTGCAACTGTTTATTTCGATTAATAATTACATCCACAATATATTCTAGAAACTTAACATACTGTTCTGGTTGCAACTTTAATAACTTTTCAACAGTATCATATTTATCGTTTTCTAAAATTTCCTCTATGAATACACTTCTATAAATACTACCATAAACTAGTTTCGTAAATTTAGCATGCCGTTTATAATACACATTGGGTATATCATAGCAATGTGCCATTCCTCTATTTACATTCGCCCCTGGCCATGTTGGAATTATGTTCCCTATATCATAGTAGTGTTCTAAAAATCCTTTTATTTCCGGTAAATCGTTTACGTCACTAAATTGTGGATAATTCTCACTTAAAAACTTATCGGAATAAAGGCGCTGTCTCGTAGCCCCCTTTTCATCTTTCACCATAATATCCGTCTTCACATTATCTACAAATAATTGTCGATAATAAATAAAAACCCCAATAGCATATACTCCTCTAAAAGAGAATAATACATCCGGACATTCCCAATTCAGTTTTATGATTTTATCATCATTATATTTTTCAACAGTTTCTCTCTTATGAAAAAATTCTTCTACAGATTGTAATTTCATCTTTAGCACTTCCTCTTTAAAAGATAGCATTTATATTATACTACTTCTTTTGATAATCCGCCACAAATTCAATCTCAGCAACATTGTAAAAAACACCCCAGCCAAACTGGAGCGTTACCAATCTTCTATATCAAATTACATTAAACATCTTTTGCGACATCGGTTTCTCATTCTTCTGCTCAACCTCCCCTTGTGCCTTACTAAACTCTTCCATTCGTTTCAGTTCTTCCTCAGCATCATCAAATCTGATATGCGTGTACACATTCATTGTGACCGATATATCCGAATACCCCAGGAGGTACTGCAGTGTCTTTGGATTCATTACCAATTTTGCCATATTCGAACAGTAGGTATATCGGCATACATGTGCTGTTATGTGCGGTAATGGTTCATAAGGATGTAACTTGGCATACTTCTTTAATGACCATCGACACTCATTTTCTATGTGCAAAGCCACCTTTGGTTTCTCATTATTATCAAGCATTATAAAACCACTATAACCATCTACTACCATTTCTATTTTTGCTTTAGGTCTGTTTGCTATCATATTCTTAAGGCTGGCATATACATCATCATCCATAGCAATGTATCTCCTACCACTCTTTGATTTAGTAATCCCAATCTTATATTCTCCACTCCTTGCACGGAAAAGCTGATGGTCAACATTAATTCTTCTGTTTTCAAAATGTAAATCTCTAAATGTAAGCCCGCAGAACTTGCTAACTCTCATTCCAGTATGTAACAATACAACAAATTCATCATAATATTTCTGTAGTACACAATCACTTTATTCAAACAACGCAAAACATATAAAAAATCAATCTCTCCAGACGAAATCCAGTAATGTCACATAATTACGCTTTCTGTTTCGGTACAAACTCAATCTTAAGAGCCATTCCCATACCATCCGCTAATCTTTTAAGCAAATTGACAGACGGATTTCTTGTTTCATTTTCAAGTTTACTAATATATGCCTGCATTACAGCCATGAGGATTGCCTCCAGCCAACTGACTTATCGCTTTAACCTTGTTCATGGTTTTCAACACATCTCTATGTCTACAAAATAGTTATCAATTAACTAAAAACTGTTCAATATTAATACCGTTGACAATTCACCATTAACAATTCAAATAAAACACAATACTGTTGATTAAATTAAAGATGTTTGCATTCATCTTTGAACCTGACATCATAGGCAGGATTCCAACCTGCACTTCATGATTATGAGTCATGCGTGCTTGCATTGCACCACTTAAGTCAAGTAAACCAATTTATTCAGAATTGATAATATTATATTGTAACATAACCCTGTTACAGGGAAGCCAGATTTAAGGTTTTCGTAATGCAGGCTGTTTTACTATTCTACTTCAATTAATGTTGTAGCATTAGATACTTTTATCTGTGTATCCAATTCTGTCAAAAGAGTATTTCGCTTTTCTTCCAGTGTCTCAAGTTTCTTCTTGACATCCAACGGATCCACCAGTTCGGTAGTATTCTCCTTCACATATGCTTCTACAACTCCCAAAGGCTTTTCGTCCTTTGTCTTACTGTCTTTTCCAAGAATACTTAGTCGCATCTCCTCTGCTGTAGATTGAAGCTGACTGTTCTTCTTATCACAGAACTGTACACGCTCACTATATTCATTCGCAAGCTTATTCTGAAGTCTTCCCTCGAAATCAGCATTGTTCCCATAACCGCCCATGCCACGAAGTCTGCTTCTGAGTGCAATAGCTCCTGTAACTGTAAAATTACCATATGAAGTAGTTATCTCTGAACTTGCATTGGACGCTACAATCGCAGCATCAATCTTCTGAAACCTTTCAATCAGATCAAGAATCTGCTGATAGGCTGATTCTGCCTGTTTAGCATACTCATCCTTTGCAATCCGCTTTGCATATACTTTATCTTCATTCGGTTTGATTGTATCAACAAAGCTTGCCTTAGCAATCTTGTCTGCAATCTTCTTTACTAACAAATCTCTTTCATCAAGAGCCTGTGTTACTAACATTTTATCGCTCATATAATAATCCTCCCTTAGAACGTTATCTCTATAAACTATTCTAAGGTAGAATGTATAATTTGTCATTGAAGCTGTAGTTCAAAAAATCATGCTGCCTGATTCTCGTTTAATTTATCATAATACACAAATAATCTTTCCGTCTGACAATCCATCGGTTTAACATTAATCTCAGGAACAATGCGTTCCTTGTTGCCACGCACAATTTCATCAATCGGCACCTGAAAAAGTCCACTTAACGCATACAAATTATCAATCGATGGCATATTGACGCCATCCAGCCAGCGATATACACTTTGAACACAACCAAGATTAAGATAATCCTGCACATTCTTTGCTGTAATTCCTCGCATAGTCATAATTCTGCTCAGATTAATACCTGTCTCTCGTTTGTCAATTACTGGAAACATAATCCCCTCCATTATCCTGTATAATCATACATATCATATTTACCTTATGCTCTGTTCTTGCATAATCATCCCTGTATGTTCAATAACATGCCTGTATTCTGCACAGTTCTTAGACCCCGCAATATAACTGATTGCCTCAACAACCATATAGGCATCTCCTTTTCTTGTATCCACCTTCAATATATCCCCAGGCACAACTGGTTCCTTTTTATTATATATCCATTTAAAATACTGCGGTCCTCTTATGGTTATATCTGATTCGGACACATTAACATGACGACCTACAACAATCTTTGCGTGTGGTATGGTGGAATCTGCCTTATGTATATTAAACTTCCATTGCATACCCATATCATTCTGGTATTTATTAGCTAAAAGCCATGTTATATACCCATCCATAATACAATTATTTTCGTCTATTAATATATCATGAGGTAATTCCCCTGTCCTCTTATAATAATCCTCATAATACTTATATTTCTCAGGTCTTGGTTCTGTCATCCCTGAACAGTCAATCCTGCTTAAAGATATTGTACTTAGGCAATCACTCACTAATATAGCTGTACTCATATCTGCAACCCACTTGTTCTTATTAAGTATCTGCATAACATCATGCATAATGTTGTCTCTGTTACCCTTATCTTGTGGAGCATATACTGAATATCCCCCAACATATTTCATCCCACATGGTCTCAACATATCACTTATTTTGTGTTGTGCATTTATTATATCAACTATATCATGGTACTTTCTATCAAACAATATATATAACGCCTCATTCATATCTATATTCCCCCCTTAATATATATTTTATATTTAATATATTAAGTTATACAGATACATTTGTCATTGAACTTGTAGTTCAAAATTCTTGCTTCCGTCTCTAATTTATGAATCAAAGCATCCGTTTCTAATCTAGCCTTGTTTTTTCGCTTCCATCCAGTCTTACCAAAGCCATGGCTTCTTAAAACACTCTATTGCACTATCTGGTAAATACTCATCTTTGTATTCTTTATAAGTTATCTCATAAGAATCATATATTTTATTGTTTGGTGCAAATAACGGTTGATTCCAAAATCTATTATTACAATCTTCTAAGCACATAAACATTATTGAAGACATCATGCCTGACACAATACAATCTTTATGATAGCAAATCTTCGTTGTAAAAGACTCGCCTACACGAATTTTTCTATCGAACATCGTTGAATAACTCAACCATCCATATCCCAAAATCATTTTTGCATTAGAAACATCACAAAGCATAGTATCTTTTTTATATGTACATACAGGACTAACGCACCTAATATCTGTTTTTCCAGCATTTTTAAATTCATAAATAACACAACACCATTCTTCTTCATTAAAATAGTCTTTGTTATAATGTGCCGTCACAATATCATTCTCAACTGACACTTTTCCCATTTTTGTCATGAACAAATTAATATCACATTCTTTTTTTAATTTGTACGCAGAACATTTTATGTATTCTTTATACTCGATTATTTGTAACTCTGGACGATCCTCATATATCTTTTTCTTTTCTTTTATGTCTTCGAGATTTTCTTTTCGCTTATCTAAAAGCAAGTTAACCATTCCACCAGCTACCGCTCCTGTTATTGCACTTACTATTGCATTCATTAATTCATTTGTCATATTATTAATCCCATATATAATTTTCTTAATCCAACGAGTCCCTATTACTCAGCATACTCCATAGATTTCACCACATTTTTCAATAAATTCTTAAATTCCTTAGTCCCTTCAACATACGTTTTATCCTTATTCGTAAGTATGTATACAGGATTGGTTTCCGTCAAATCCTTTATAGGAAACACCTGCAGCTTATTGTCATTATATCTGTTCAGTTCGTGCAAATGTAGCAGATACATAGTCAGGCTGAAACATGCCGCCAGATTTTCCTGTGCCATCTGCTGATGCAGATCAAAGTGACCAGATGTATGTACGCAATTCAACGTAACCCCTTCCTTTTCAAGCAAATGGTCTAATATCTGCATGCAATGCAGATTCGGCAGACTCCTGCAGAAAGGCATCTGACTAAACTCCCTAATATCTGCACCCTCTTGAATTCTTCAACACATTCAGGATATCTGTCCGGAAAATAATTCTTAAGCATCTGCTCACTTACCACAAGGTAAAGTCTCTCATCAAATAAAAATTCCTTCTCAATACATTCCGGAGCAAGCGGTGATATCCCGCTGAATGCAATATCAAGTTCACCTTTTTCAAGCATTTCCCGCAACTGTTCCGCATTGCCAATCACGCCCCTGATATCATAATTGCTGTACATTTCTTTAAACTGTCTCATAACAGACAGCATAATCATGCGAAAACGCCCTTCTGTTGTTCCTACTCGAATCGTTGATTTGTGCATTATCATTTATCTTTATTTAACTCCCCCATATATCCTGCTGTAATTATGCCTGCTGGCAACGCCACAATTGCAATACCAAACACTGATGATATCATGGTAATAACCTTGCCAGCGATTGAAACTGCATATATATCACCATAGCCTACTGTTGTCAAAGATACTGTAGCCCAATATATAGCATCAAAAAAATTGTTAAATGTTTCAGGCTCAACATTAAATATAACAAGCGCTGAAATAAAAATATATCCAATAGCCAGAACGCAGACGACAGTCAAAGATTCTCTTTGCTTGCGAAAAACATTTAAAAACATTTGAATATTCTTTGAGTATCTGAATGATTTAAAAACTCGAAACACCCGGAAAGTTCTAAAAAATCTAAATATTTTCAATAATTTCAGACTATTATTTACTATAATTACAGATGGCAAAATTGAAAGCAAATCCACAATAGCCATAAACGAAAACGGATACATCGCGAAAGATATTACACCCTTTTTCAACTTGTAATCTGCTGTTGACAGTCTCAAGATATAGTCCACAATAAATATAAATACTGCTACTTTATCAATTGCATTAAACAATCCCGTCTGATTCTTAAATGACAATGGAAATATACTGATACATATCGTTATCATCATAAATGCATCATATATTTTGCTGTACTTATCATTATCTTCAGAAACCTCAATTATCTCGAATATTCGTTTTCTCATTTATGCTCCTATTTATATGTATCTTCTTATCTTCTCTATCAAAGTAACATCCGCTGGCAGCCATTCAACCTCTCCAATATGCTCCTTAGTCAGCCATTTTGCGTTCTCATGCTCTTTTAACACCAGATCTCCGCTTAATATCTCACACCAGAAACAATCCATTGAAAGATGAAAATTAGGATAATCATATTCAATTGTGTCGATTAAAGCTCCAACTTTAACTTCTGTATCTAATTCTTCCATAATCTCACGTTTTAACGCTTCCTGTGGTGTTTCTCCTGCTTCTATTTTTCCGCCTGGAAATTCCCAGCCATCTTTGAATTCTCCATATCCTCGCTGGGTTGCAAAAATAATTGGTTCTTTCTTATCATTAACTGCCTTTATTACTGCTGCAACTACCCTAACTGTTTTCATGTATTTTCCTCTTTTCTGTATCAAAATTCTTTGCATATACACAGAATTTTGTATGTATTTATGAATTTACAATATACTCATAGATATCTTCTCTCACAGGAACATCAAGAATCCACTCTATTTCGACTGCTGTTTTCTGTGTATTTGGCATTGTAAATTCTTTAGTATTTCCACTAGCTGTCATATGTCCCAGATAATAAAATTCCTTAGAAATCTTATCATCTTTATTCTTACGAACAAAAAGCTCTACTCTGATTCCCCGCTCTTTTGCCTTAAGAAAATTCTGTACATCTTCAGACTGCAGACTTCTTCCGGATTTCGATATTGCTATCAAACGATCTCTAAATCCTGGCACAAAATGATCCTCATATTTTGTCGTATCACTAATATCTTCTGATTTATCATAATTAATAAATACAGGAAATGTTTTTGTCTTCTTATCATATTTATAACCACCAATATTTAATGGCACTTCATTCTGTTCCCAATTAAGCAAACGACACACGTCCTCATATGTATATTTCTGATAAAGAACAAAATCTGTTACATCATAGCTTTGCTTATAATCTCTTTCATATCTGCTTATACCAAAATCAACAAGTTCCTTAATAACATTATAAAAATCTCTATTTGATAACATTTCAAGAAATGTCTTCGTTGGTTTATAATCATTGCCTTCCTTTTCTATGAAGACACACTGGGAATATGTCTTCTTACTAGAACCTGCTGGAAATTCATTTGTCATAACATTTATGATATTTTCTTGCTGTTCCTTACTGATGGATTTACCATATGTCAACAGATCCTGTGATAGTCCTGTAAATAATCCACATTTTGATAATCCATTTGCATATAGAAGTGTTCTCTTTAATAATTGCAGCTCCTGAATTCTTTTTCCATTTGCCAGTTTCTTTGAAATAAATTCAACTATCTTTTCTTCTTCCTGTGACAAACGAATCTTATAATCCTTCTCATATTTCACTAAGAATTTATAATACGAACCGAGGCTGTTATTATCGAAAATTCGTATAACATCCATTTCCCCATAATCATCAAAATCCTTGAGTGCCGGTATTCTTCCCAATTTGTTCTTAAGATTTGTATAGTTTTCTTTTATCAGCTTAATATCACTGAAATTAGCATTATCAACAGATGCAAATATTCTCTTCTTGCTTATTTCATCAAAATGCACTGTAGATGCGCCTGGAATAATTCTTCCGCCTTCCATTATATATCTACGGATATTGTCTTTATTGTAAGTTCTATCCCCTGAGAGTGCTATTGGAATCATGAAATTATTATTGTAATTACCAATAAAATCAAGAATTACAACATATTCTTTCCCATCAGCCTTTCTAAGCCCTCGTCCCAACTGCTGAATAAATACTATTGGCGATTGTGTTGGTCTGAGCATAATAACCTGATTAACCTCCACAATATCAACACCCTCATTCAATATTTCTACAGAAAATATATAATCTAATGGCTGCTTATGGACATTTGCCTCACTCTCATTCATTGCAAGTCTTTCAAATGCGTCCTGTCTTTCCTGTTCGTCAGCATCACCATTCAATGCTATTGTCCTAAAATATTTCCCTGTATCCGGATTAACTATATTGTTAAACTTATGTGATAATTCCTGTGTCTCTTTAATGCTGCTACAGAATATAATTCCTTTAACCTTTTCTCCACTATATCCATAGTAATTTGCCTGCTGGATTATATGTTTCACACGTTCATCACTTGTTAACATACTAAAATCACGATTATCTTTATCATCTCCAACTATAGACAAATCAGTAATTCCAAAATAATGAAACGGACATAACAGGTTTTCTTCCATGGCCTGCTGCAAACGTATCTCGTAAGCAATCTGATAATTAAATAACTCATAAACATTTCTACCTGCAACATTGTTATCTCTCTTATCAGGAGTTGCCGTCATTCCAAGCCAAAGCTTAGGCGAAAAATGTTTCATAATCTTCTGATATGTGTCAGCAGTTACATGATGTGCCTCGTCCAACACAATACAATCAAATGCATCCTTATCATATTGAAGCAAATGCTCATCTCGATTTAATGTCTGGACTGTAGCAAATACATAATCCGCATCATATTCATGATAACCAGCACCAACTAAACCCATAGAAACAGATTTTGCAAACACCTTTTCGTAAGATTTCTTAGTCTGTCTTGCAAGCTGTCCCCTATGAACTAAAAATAATACTCTCTTAAATCCAAGTTCTCTCATTGCAAATGCAGAAGCATAAGTTTTACCTGTTCCAGTCGCAGATATAAGAAGAGCCCTGTCTTCTCCTGCTCCCAGAATCTTCTTAAGATTTGTAATAAATCCAACCTGCATACTATTTGGTTTTAATCTATATTTTTCAAGGGACACAACCTGATCTTTCCTGGCTATATCTCTCTGATGTTTAATAATTTTATATTGTTCTTTATAATTTTCATAAAATTCATTAAAATCTAAAGCATACTGGGAATTCCACAATCTATTAAACTCAGCAACTATCTCCTTTGCCATCTCTCCCTGCTCGGTTGAGACAAGCTTAGTATTCCACTCCTGATTTCTAGTAAGTGCAGCACTTGTTATATTCGAACTTCCAATGATAATACGATACACTTCATCAGTTTTAAAAATATATCCCTTTGTATGAAAGCCTTCGCCTGCTTCTTGTACATCATACATTTTCAAGGTAATATTTGATAATCCATTAAGCTTCTCTAAAGCTTTAGGTTCACTAAAATTCAAATAATTAGTAGTAAGAATTTCGCCTGGAATATTTTTCTTTTCTAATTCTTTCAACGTCTGAAGTAATGGCGTAATTCCACCCAAAGTAATGAACGCAACACTAATCTGAAACTTATCGCATCTTAAAAGTTCATCTTCAATAGAAGATAAAACCTTCTTCCCATCCTTATAATTATTAGATACAAACTGTGGGCTATATAAGCTGTTCGATGCAACCGAACCGTCTATATATGCTGTCTCAAATCCTAATCGCAATTCATCTCTTTTATCCATACTGGTACTCCATTTTTACTGACAATTATTATACTAATTATATTATTTATTATGGTTAGTTGCAATGAAAGATTAAATTAAAATTGTTGTTATTTTATTTTCCTGTTATACTCAGCAATTTAATAATTCTAGAATATAAGTTATTTCTTAATTCACTATCATTTAATGAGTCTATGGGACATTTAACAGGATTCTGCACTAAGTTAGCAAAGTTTATTAAATAATTATATTTACTTTCAATTTCTAATATTTTCAACTCGACATCTCTTCTATTAAAAGGCTTTTTTATATACACTTTTATAGCAGATATTATATCTTCTTCTAATTCCGTTATCTGCTTTTTATTCTTAAGTTCTTCTAAAACACTATTTAAAACAATATCCCTTTCATCCATATTTTTATCCTCCAATCTTGTATATATACTTATACTACTACTCCTCATATACAAAATTTGTCAAATTATGTCGACAATGAATGTTATTTGCAATAATTTGTAAAATTATATTTTTTCTTGATTATTCTTTAAGAATTTAATATGACTGAGTAAAGTCTCACGACTGGAAAAGGATGCTCGTTTCTTTTTTATTTTCACCAATTCTACAACATATAAAAAACAGCACCCCAGCAGTATCCATCCACTGCCGAAGTGCTATCCATTCCATCAATTATTCCATTAACCCTTACCCAAATACACTCATCAGATTAGCCACAACCAGGCCGCCGCCGGTTCCGACGACATAGCCGAGCAGCGCCATCATGATGCCAACTGGTACGAGGGCATTTGAGTATGCGCCGGCGAGGACCGGTGCTGTTGCTGTTCCGCCTATGTTAGCGAGGGAAGCAACGCAGCATGTAAAGATGTCGAGTTTCAATATCTTCGCAAGCGCAATCATTATTGCCACATGGATAAGAAGGATTACGAATCCTGCGAGAAGCCATATTGGGGCATTGCCAACTGCTCCGAGGTCTGCTCTTGAAGCGATTAGGGCAATGACTATATAAAGCATTACATTTGAAATCTCCTCAGTTCCCTTAATCTTTCCAAATGGTGTAAGGGCGAATACGATACCAAGCACTGATACGATAAGGACTGTCCATGTTGCGCTGTCAAAGAATGATAAATGTGCATTAATCATGCTGCCAAGCTCCATTGAAACTGCCGATACTAAGAGTCCTGAACCGAGCAGAAGAATGATGTTCTGCCATACGAGAGGCTTTGTGTTGGCTTTTGCTTCCTCTTCGAGTGTAGCTCCAACGCCGTCGATTATGCTTGTGTCTGCCTTTGTCCATTTGTTGAACTTCTCGTGATTTCCGATTGCCCACAGAAGGAACATTACATAAAGTGTCGCGCAGATTGAATCCATAACAAGGGCGTAAGCCATTGTTGCTTCGTCTACATCAAGTGCTGCCTGGATTGCGAGCATATTGCCGCCGCCGCCCATCCAGCTTCCGCACAGTGCACCGAGCGCTTTCCATGAACCTGCGCCTAAGAGCTGATGGAATATCGCATATGAAACGAAGAATCCAAGTCCGATTGACAATGTTGCTGCAAAGAAACCGATAAGCATTTTAGGTCCAAGCTTGATGATTTTCTTCAAGTCACAGCGAAGCAGCATTATGAAAAGCATCGCATATAATATCGGGTTCTTGACTGATTTGTACACAGCGCTTGTTGCACTAAGGTCCCACACTTTCATTGTGCAAAGCAGCATAAGCCCCAGGTATATAAGTACAATCGGCGGTGCAAAATTAAAGAACACCTGTGCCTTTTTCCCTTTAAAAATCTTAGGTAGATTTACTAATACTGCGGCTGCAAATATAAGTGCCGCAAGGTATAAAAATCCATCTTTTATCATGTATAAATTCTCCTTATGGTTAATCTATAACATATTCTGCCCATTTTTCTGTAGTATATAACTAAATTTGCGGAAGTAAATGTGATGCAATCTGTCGTCACACACTTACTCCCGCAAATTTAGTTATAAACTTTTAAGTATCTCCATCAGATATTCCCATGTTCTCTGCACTGAAGCCGCGTCCATACACTCATCAGGCGTATGCACACTTTCAAGTGTCGGTCCAAATGATATCATATCTACTCCCGGCATTTTACCGGCAAGTATGCCACATTCAAGTCCGGCGTGGATTGAGGTCACTTCTGGTTCATGACCGTACACATTTGTAAAGCTCTCAACGCATATCTTTCTTAACTGCGAATCACTCTTGTATTCCCACGCAGGATAGTCCGACATTGTGACTACTTTTCCTGACAAATGTTTTACAAATGTGGTGACTCTCTCAAGCAATAATTTCTTTCCAGCCGCTGTATTGCTTCTTATAAGATATTTGTACACAAGCTTGTCTGCGTCGAGATAAGCAGTTCCCAGATTGAGCGAAGTCTGCACCATGCCCTTAATCTCCTGACTCATTTTGTACACACCATCAGGACTTAACCAGAGGGCATATATTACATTTTCAGTGCTATGGAAATCAAGAACTTTGTCTGCTGCAATGTCTGTCTTTTCAACCTCAATCTTAGCATATGGCTCTGTCGCTCTGATTTCCTGCATCCACACAGACTCACTCTCTTTGATGCTTTGTTCAAATGTTGTGGCATCGCAGCTTCTGACACTTACAACTGCCTTTGCTTCTTTTGGAATTGCATTTTCCTTGCCGCCACCTGAAAACGACATAAGACGGAAATCTGATGCCCTGCTTGCATGTGAAAGTAATGAAGCAAGCAATCTTATAGCATTAGTGTGCTGTTTGTGAATCTCAACGCCGGAATGACCGCCGGCAAGCCCGCTTATCTTAACTTCGAAGCATACCGAACCATTCTGCACATCAATTGCACCATCTGCCACCCAGTCCGCAGCATCCTCATACACAACCGGAATGTCACACTCAGCTCTCACACCACCAGCACAGCTTACATACAATATTCCTTCACTTTCAGAATCAATATTGATAAGCCTCTTTGCTGTAAGGTCAGAAGTGTCGAGGTCTCTTGCGCCAAGCATTCCAATCTCTTCATCGCTCGTAAGCACTGCCTGTATAGGAGGATGCGCAATCGTATCCGAAGCAAGCACTGCCAGTATAAATGCAATTGCAATTCCATCATCAGCGCCAAGAGTTGTGCCGTCAGCCCACACCATCTTACCATCAGTGCAAGCCTTAATGCTCTGTACACTCATGTCAATATCGCAATCTGGCTCTTTCTCACACACCATATCAAGATGTCCCTGCAAAATCACAGGCTCACAGTCCTCATATCCAGAAGAACCAGCCTTAAATATAACAACATTATCAGCCTCATCCTTCCTTGCCTTAAGTCCATGCAACTTAGCAAACTCCAGACAATAATCCGCAATCATCCCGGTATTCCCAGAACCATGCGGAATCGCACAAATCTCCTGAAAATAAGAGAAAACCTCTGATGGTGATAACTCATTTATATCCATAAAAAGCCTCCTAAACCTACTTTTTCATCAATTTTCACAATCTGATAGGTCTTTTTTACATTGTTAGTTGGTTTATTATGCTTCTTTCCCCATTAAATACCTACTAATTCATCACATTTCACACTTTAGTAGGTCTTTTTCTCATATATTTATAATATTAGACATTTCTTATCAGTCAAAAAACCTACTATTTTCGCATAAATCATAAATTTAGTAGGCAATTTTCTTTTTTCTCCTCTATTTTCATCATAATTTCTTCTAAATAAACCTACTAATTCATCACATTTAGCAACATTAGTAGGCTTTTCCCTACTTATGCGCTGATTTCATGTGCTATTTGACACTATCCCAAATGAACAAAGTCACATAACACACCACCCGCTGCAGCTGGCGGCATATACTTCTACTAAGCGAGGAATACTGAAAGCAGATGCCCCGCACTCCCCACCCGCAGAGCAGGCTGTCTACACCCTACACATGCAATATCTCATGAGCCCTATGTGACAACGGTTTCTCAAAATACTCCTCATAGCACTGCTTAACCGATGGATTCTCATGTGAGAATCTAAGATTATCGCGCTTATCAAGCCCGTACAGCACATGACGGCGCTCCTCAACCATCACAGCGTCTTCTTTGTAAGGCTGTCCGCCACCGTTGATACAGCCGCCCGGACAGGACATGATTTCAACGAAATCATAGTGAACCTCGCCCTTCTTAATAGCATTCATAAGGTGTCTTGTGTTGCCAAGTCCGCTGGCAACAGCCACATTTACAGTTGTCCCATTAAGGTCAAATGAAGCTTCCTTCCAGCCCTCAAGACCTCTCACTGACTGGAACGCATCCGCATCAGGATTATTTCCTGTCACAAGATAGTAAGCACTTCTGAGTGCCGCCTCCATAACACCGCCTGTTGCACCGAATATGACACCAGCACCTGTTCCTTCACCTAAAGGATTATCAAACTCGTCCTCATCAAGTTCTTCCGGCTTTATGAAAAATGCTTTGAACATTCTTTCAACTTCTCTTGTTGTAAGAACTGCGTCAACATCTTTGCCTCCGTCCCATGTACACTCGTCCTTTTTTGCAAGACAAGGCATGATTGATACACAGAATATCTTATCCGGGTCAACCCCAAGCTTTTCTGCATAATACGACTTTGTTATTGCACCAAACATCTGCTGTGGTGACTTTGCTGTTGAAAGTCTGCCTGCCATCTCAGGGAACTCGCTCTTTACGAATTTCACCCATCCTGGACAGCATGATGTGAACATTGGAAGTCCTGACTCCTTGATTTCTGGAAGCCTTTCAAGAAACTCGCTTCCCTCCTCCATAATTGTCATGTCTGCTGCAAATGTTGTGTCAAATATATAATCAAATCCTATTCTTCTAAGTCCTGCAACAAGTCTTTGTGCTGTCGCATATTCCTTAGACATACCAAAATCTTCGCCCCATGCTGTTCTTACTGCTGGTGCAATCTGTACTACTGTAATGATATCCTCATTTTCAATTGCATCAAGCACGATTCCGACATCGTCTCTTTCTGTAAGTGCACCTACAGGGCAGTTGCTTACACACTGACCACAAAGTGTACATGCAGTCTCCGCAATGTTCTTGTTTGCACGCACATTTACAGTTGTACGCGAACCTGTATTTACAACATCCCATATGTGCATTCCCTGAATATTATCACACACCTGCACACAACGCATACATTTGATACATTTCTGTGCATCTCTGATAAGTGGAAATGTTTTATCCCAATTATCTTTTTCTAAGATTGAATCATATGGCATCTCTGATATATTAAGTTCATTTGCAATTGACTGTAACGCACAGTTACCACTTCTTATACATGTACCACATTTGTAATCATGCTGTGAAAGTATGAGCTTGACATTAGTCTTTCTGGTTGTACGCACTTTTCTTGAATTAGTGTAGACAACCATGCCTTCTTCTACGAAGTTATTACATGCTGTAACACATCTGTCAGTACCTTCTACTTCAACAACACATACACGACATGCACCAATTGCGTTGACTTCTTTGAGATAGCAGAGTGTAGGTATTGTCTCTCCTATTGTTTTGGCAGCTTCAAGAATGGTAGTTCCTTCTTTTACTGATACAGCTTTACCGTTAATTGTTAAATTTACCATTGTTTCTCTCTGCCTCCTCTGAATGAACCAAATCCAAAATGATCACATCTTAAGCAGCGTCCAGATTCCTGACATGCTTCCTCGCATGAAAATCCATATTCAATAGGTTCAAAGTCTTTCTTTCTGTCTGCGGCATCACGCAGTGCGACCTCAACTCGTCCGCAAGGTACCTTGTCCTCGTATCCGGCATAAGGTATCTCTACATCTGAAGTTATCTCATGATGGTAGCCAAGATATTCATCAATGTTGGCTGCCGCAACCTTTCCGGCTGCTATAGCCCTGATTACTGTTGCAGGTCCTGTTACGCAGTCTCCTCCTGCAAATATTCCTTTACGTTCTTTAATCTCACTTGTATCAAGTGCCTCAATTGTTCCTCTCTTGACTGTAACGCCATGCTCCTCAAAATATCTTGTTTCGATACCCTGTCCGATGGCAACTACAATAAGGTCGCAAGGAATAAGAACCTCATCCTTAGCTGCAGTCTTAGGTGATGGTCTGCCACCTTTTATCCTGCTTATCATCTGTGGCTGAACCCATAAACCAACTGCTGCGTCATTTTCATCTTTCTCTATTCTAACTGGTGACATAAGTTCAAGAACATCGCAGCCCTCTGCCTCTGCACCTTCAACCTCTTCCGGAAGTGCCGTCATGTCGGCTTTTCTTCTTCTATATACAATGCTTACTTTCTCAGCACCTAATCTTACAGAAGAACGGGCAACATCCATTGCTACATTTCCACCGCCAATAACAACCACTCGCTTGCCGGTATAGTCAGGCATTTCATCATCACCAATTGCACGAAGCATTTCTACTGCTGATGTTACGCCTGTTGTAGCATCCTCACCATCAATTCCAATCTTCTTGTCTGCATGTGCTCCGATAGAAATGTATACTGCATTATATTCTTTATTAATATCCTCAAGCGTAATGTCTGTTCCTACGCTTATATTTTTCTTAACTTCTATTCCTGTAGACAATATAGCGTTAATCTCCGCATCCAGCTTTTTTCTTGGAAGTCTGTAGTTAGGAATTCCATATCTTAACATTCCACCAAGCTGCTTTCTCTGCTCAAATATAGTAACCTTATGTCCCATAAGAGCCAGATAATATGCGGCACTGAGTCCTCCCGGACCACCACCGATTATTGCAACCTTCTTACCTGTTGGCTCATTACATGCCGGAACCGGAACATCACCGGCATTATCAACTGCCATTTTCTTAAGTCCCCTGATGTTGACTGGCGCGTCAATAAGTGTTCTCTTACATCTGTTTTCACATGGATGCTCACAAATGTATGCGCATGTTGTAGGCATTGGATTGTCTCTTCTTATAAGACGAACCGCGTCTGCATATCTGCCTTCATGCACAAGTGCTATGTATCCCGGTATATCTACTCCTGCCGGACATGACTTTACACATGCAACCGGCTGATTACTGTTACATGAACAAAATCCCCTCTCAATATGTGACCTGAAATCATCCTCGCAGCCATCAATACATTTTAGTACAAGCTTTGCTGCCTCATATCCGATTGCACAGTCAGCGGAATAATAGATTCCCTCTGCTGTAAGCCTGATAACATCAAGAGTTTCCTCTGTTGCGTTACCATCAAGCACATCATCAAAAAGTCTCGCAAGCTGTCTGAGTCCCACACGGCATGGGACACATTTGCCACATGACTGTGCAAGACACATTTTTATAAATGACCTCGTAAGGTCAATAGTACACAATCCCGGTGGACTTGCTACTATTCTTCTCTCTAAATCCTGATATAAAGACTCCATTGTAACCTGAGCCTTATCCTTAGTAATAATTGTTAATCTGCTCAATTCCCGCTCCATTTCTGCATATTGCGTATGTCGTATTGCTGCTTGCCAGTATACCGCTAGGCAGTTCCATGTAACATTTTACACAATATATGTTAATTTGAAAAGGAAGGTTATTTTTTTCACACAATAACCTTCCCTTCATCCATTACTTATGGTCGCACTTCATGCACTGGCTCGATTCTTTGTCAGTTTCTTTCTTATAAAATGCACATGACCAGTCGCATATACTTTGCAATATCGGCATTACAGATAAGCCCTTTTCCGTAAGTGAATATTCAACTCTTGGCGGAATCTCGTCATATGATTTCCTTGAAACAATATCATCAGCAATCAATGCTTTTAATGTTGTTGAAAGAACTGCATCTGTAATATTCACCAGTTCTGCCCTTAACTCACTATATCTTAATGTCTTCTTATCCGCCAGAACACATATAACTCTTGATTTCCATTTGCCTCCAAAGACTTCCAGGCCGTATTCCAATGGACATCTGATATCTGATTCTAATTTCTTGTGGTACATACATCTCTCCTTATTTCACTTTTTGAATCTGCCCTGAGCATTCCACTATAATATCACGATACCAAGATTTTTCAAAGCTGCTATTGATTTTGCTAGTGACTTATTAAATTAATCCTCTTTCCATACTTCCTTAGCCATGTTGAATACAGCCCATGCCTTTGGCCATCCCGCATAAAATGCTACATGAGTGATAACAGCAGCAATCTCCTTTGCTGTAACACCGTTATTCTTAGCATTTTCAAGATGATACTTAAGTGATGTATCTGTCACGCCTGATGACATCAGCGCAACTACTGTGATTATGCATCTTGTCTTTAAATCAATATCTTCGTTGTTCCAGTTCTCCCCGAAAAGCACATCATCGTTAAAATGTGCAAACTCCGGTGCAAACTCTCCCAACGCATTTTTTCCTGCTGTCTGTACAATCTTAGCCATTGTAATCCTCCATTCCTGCCATATAAGACACTATCCTAATCTGTTATATTCTTCATCAGTTACAGGCTCACACCATTCATTACTTGTATTCTCTCCCGGAATCTCTGCAGCAATATGTGAAAACCAGCTGTCCTTCTTAGCCCCATGCCAGTGCTTAACTTCTGGTGGAATTGCGATTACAGTTCCTGGCTCAAGGCTTACAGGCTCCTTGCCCTCTTCCTGATACCAGCCCTCTCCAGCTGTACATATAAGCATCTGTCCGCCGCCCTTTGTTGCATGATGGATATGCCAGTTATTACGACATCCCGGCTTAAAAGTCACATTTGCAAGAAAAAGCCCGCACTTAGGATCTGTCAGCGGATTCAGGAAAGAATCACCAATAAAATACTTAGCATATGCTGTATTTGCCTGACCTGTTCCGAAAACATTCTGCTTTTCAAAATCATCCTTATCCATAAATTTCATGATAATAACACCTCTTCTTTCATAAAAATGTAAATTATTTGATACCTGTATGATACGACTTAAAGTTAGCTTTAGGGCAAGCGGTTTATGGGATTTTATATAAATTTTTGCACAAATGTGATGTCTGGTCATGTGATGTCTGGTCTTACGCTCTTGTGCGCCGACTTGCGTTTTGGACTTTCTCCTGCCTTCTCTCCACTTCAAAGTCCAATCTGCCACTCTTGCTCGCTCCTTTTGGACTTCCTCCTGCCTCCCCTCCGCCTCAAGGTCCATTCCGCCACGCTCCCGCTCCCCACCACGCAAAAAAGGCGGATTGCAACGCAATCCGCCAATTCCATTCCGGCAATTCTAATCCGCCAGTCCAATTCCACTATTTCTATGCCAGTCATCAGCCAATTCCACCAAGTAAAGCACCTGCAATAAGTGCAACAAGTGCAAGTGGAACAAGGACATATTTGCCGAGTGGTACAAACCACTTTCCAATAGGCTTATCTGCACCTGCATTAACAGCATCAACAGCAAACTTCTTTCCTGCGACCCAGAAGAACATAATTGCTGCGAGCATTGCGCCAAGTGGGCAGATGTAGATAGATACTGCGTCCATCCAGCCTGATACAATACCCTGTATTACAAGTGACACAACACAGCCAGCCACTGCGATAATTCCAACAGATGCAACACGGTTAAACTTAAGCTTCTCCTGAATAGTTGCAACCGGAGCTTCATACAGATTAACAAGTGAGCTCATGCCGGCAAACAGAACACATACATAGAATACAATTCCTACAATCTTGCCACCCGGCATACCATTAAATACATTTACAAGATAGATAAACATAAGTCCGGGACCACCTGAAGATAACTCGGCACCGCCTGCTGCCATACCAGGAATAATAACAAATGCAGCTAATAAAGCAGCAATAGTATCAAATACTGCAACATTTCTTGCAGAAGAAACAACATTTTCCTTATCACTAAGATATGAACCATAGATAACAGTTCCGTTACCTGCGATAGACAGTGAGAAGAACGCCTGTCCAAATGCATATATCCAGAGCTTTATATCAAAAAGTCCCTTAGGATTAAGAGTAAAAATGTATTTATAACCTGCACTTGAACCTGGAAGTGTGAAGATATATATTCCAAGTCCTACAAACATGATGAAAAGCAAAGGCATCATGACCTTGTTTGCTTTCTCAATTCCGCCTGCAATACCAAGTGCCATAATAACAGCAGTTACAACCATCGCGATTATAAGCCACATATTATTGCCAAATGAGCTTGCTGTACTTCCAAACATACCACCAATAGCTGACATATCATTGCCCATTGCTGAAAGCTTTCCAGAAAATGCAAGATAAGTATATTTGAATATCCAGCCAACAACTACAGTATAGCCCATTGCCAGAGCCAGTGAGCCAAGCACAGGAATAAAACCAATTGCCTCACCTGCTTTTCTCTTTCCTGTACGCATCTGCATACAGTCGCCAAATGCTTTAATAGGTCCGCCCTTAGTCGCACGGCCAAGTGCCATCTCCTCGATAACACCTGTTGAACCTATCAATATTACAAATAATACATAAGGTATTAAAAATGTCATACCACCCCATGCAGATACCATATATGGAAAACGCCATATATTTCCCATTCCTACTGCTGAACCGATACAGGCAAGAATAAAACCTGTACGGCTCTTAAAGCCATCTCTTTCCAATTCAATTCCGTTATTTCCCATAGCTTTAGTTCCTTTCTTCCTCATATTATGAATAGCCGTATTCGCTATACATTTTCCTGCAAAGATATCTTATACGCAAAAAAGGCAAAGAAACCATTACCCCTTCCGGGTCATGGCTCCTTTGCCTTTGATGTCTGTATAATATACCATTGTGTTATTCCTGTAAAATACATGTTGGTTATAAAACCATAACCAGAAATAATAGTTAAACTACATAATCCACATCTGTGCCAGATACATCACAACTGGCATTGTAATAATTGAAAACAGCGTTGACAGGCAGACCATACATACTGCCCGCTCATAATCCTGCCCGAATTTCTGTGCAAATATTGCCGTACTCGTTCCAACCGGTGTTGCCGCAGCAATCAGTGTAATCATTCCAATCTGACCGTGTCCCGCCGGTATAATATAAAGCACAAGCAGTGTAAGCAGCGGAATTATTATAAGCCTGACAAACGATGCCAGATACAGGGACGGATTAAGCAGTAAGTCACGGATCCTGACACATGACAGATAATATCCCAGTACTATCATGGCTGCAGGTGTATTAAGTGCCGCAACTCCAGCCATCGTGCTGTTTATTACACCTGGCAGTTTAATTCCCGTAATAAAAAGAAACAGTCCTATAACAAGTGATATTGTCACAGGATTGACGAATACCTTTTTTATATTTATCATATCTTTGCGGCGGGTTATTATCACAATTCCATATGTCCACTGCAACAGATTAAGAATACTTGCAAATGATGCAACATAGAATGCCGCTTCATTTCCAAATACCGCAGTTACAAGTGGAATTCCGATAAATCCTGCGTTACAGAAAGCCGTTCCAAAGTTGTCTATCGGCTTTCGCATGCCGTATATTATATATGATACAGCTATCGCCACTGCAAATGCAGCTACAGCCAGTACCGCCGACATAAGAAGTCCATACAGCTTCTCCATCGTGAAATCTGTTATATAGCTTCTTATAATTACACACGGAATAACCGCATACAGCAGAATATTGGCCATATCCTTACTGCCATGTTCTGTAAGCAGACCTGTTTTATACAGAATCAGTCCCAGAATCATAAGAATAAACATTATAAATGTCTGCGTTAATAATATTTGTGTTATCATAATCGTAAATATCCTGATTTCTATATTATGTTAATTGTAATTTTTATAAAATACTACATACAAGAGAGGTGCGAACATGGAATTATATCAGCTCAGGCAGTTTCAGGCTGCCGCCAGACACAAGAATATGACCCGTGCTGCCAGTGAACTGTGCATAGCACAGCCGGCATTAAGCAAGACAATCCATAAGCTTGAAGAAGAATTTGGCGCACAGCTTTTTATCCGTAATAAAAAAGGGCTCGAATGTACCCGTCAGGGAGAAATTCTGCTCGAATATGCAGACAGAATACTGGCTCTTTCAGAAGATGCTGCGCGTGCTGTCAGTGAAAGTCTTGGCGATGCAGGCGAAATAAGGCTCTGTCTCCGCTCAAGTGCAGTTCTTGTCAGCAATGTACTTAAAGATTTTATCCATGAGCACCCTCATGTCAGCTTTTCAATATCTTCTGAACCAAAAGGTTGTGACCTGCTGATTGACTCTGTCTCATCAGCTTATGATATTCCAGACAATGCACATCTTCTTATGACAGAAGAAATCTGCCTTGCCGTTTCATCATCACATCCACTTGCCCATACCGGACACATATCAGTAGAACAGATGATGGACGAGAAATTCATTGACCTTGCAGATACTCCATCTTATGCCGGAGTGTTCAATTCAATATTCAGTAAATGTAAGAAAACTCCTCAGATAGCCTACTCATGCAATGATTACATATTACAGGGCAAACTCATAAGTCTCGGTCTTGGAGTATCATTTGTTGCCTCTGTAACATGGACAAGCAGCAGCCTTCCTGAAAACATAAGCCTGCTGCATATAGATGACTGTCCACATTTCAGAAGCATTTATTATCAGCCGCTTGGCTCATTCTGCTCAGAAAATCAGCGAATCTTCGAGCACCAGCTTGAAGAATATTTCAAAAATTTGAATAATTAATGCACCTCTAATGGTGTGTCTTCACCGGCTGCAAACTGCACAACACTCTTAACTGAAGACTCAACCATATCAGACACAGCCTGATCTGTGAAAAATGCAACATGAGGTGTGACAATAGTATTCTGGAAAGACTTAAGTATGATGTAATCGTGATTAACAACAAGGTCATCATACTTACGGTCTGTACGGATAAATTCATCCTCACCCTCACAGCAGTCAGTTCCAACTGAACCAATCTTGCCACTCTCAACAGCCTCAATCAAATCCTTTGTATCAACAAGCGCGCCCCTTGCCGCATTTATAAGGATAACGCCATCCTTCATCTTTGCAATTGAATCTTTATTAATCATATGATATGTCTCATCACTTAAGAAAGTATGAAGCGAGATAATATCTGCTCTGGCATACAATTCATCAAGAGTTACATACTCAACATTTTCAAGGTCTTTTGCAGGGTATGGGTCATACGCAATAATCTTACAGCCAAATCCTGAAAGATTCTTAATCACTGCCTTTCCAATTCTTCCTGTTCCGATAATACCTACTGTCATATTCTGCATTTCACGTCCACATATAGGACCAAGTGAATAATCTGCTGTGTGTGAACGCATCATTACATACAAAGCCTTGCGGATACACATAAGCATAAGCATTACTGTATAATTGGCAACTGAATATGGCGAATATCCGCTGTGTGCAACACGGATTCCAAGGCGCTTTGCTGCCTCAAGGTCAACACTGTTATATCCGATTGTCCTGAAACCGATGTACTTTACACCCTCTGCTGCAAGCTTTTCAAGAACAGGTGCTGACAAGTCACACATGCCATCGCACACCGACATAGCCTCACAGCCTTTGACACTTTCTATATCATCTGCTGTAAATCCGCTCCTATTAATCTGTAATTCCACCTTGTATACATTTGCAAATGTATCAAAATACTGTTTTTCATCTTGACGAACGCTGAATGCTGCTATCTTCATAACTTTTCACTCCTCCTACTTAATCCACTCATATGTAAGTTTTCCAAGAATTTCGATTCCCTTAACAATCTGCTCATCAGAAGGTGTCGAATAATTAAGTCTGAATCCATTAGACTTCTGGCTCTCATCTGCTAAGAACGCTGCTCCCGGAACTGAGAGAACACCTCTGTTAATAGCCTCCCTTACAAATGGTGCAGAATCCATTCCCTCTGGCAGGAATGCCATTACGAAAAGTCCGCCCTCAGGGTGACCGAAGGTTACTGAAGGATGGAATTCCTTCTTCATGCACTCCATCATGAGATTACATTTGTGCTCATACACCTTTCTTGAATCCTCAAGATGTTTGTCGAAATCATAGTTATTAATATATTCATTACAAATGTACTGGAAAAGTACAGTTGAATGTACATCTGTGCACTGCTTTGCAACTGTAAGCGGTCCTGTGAGCGACTTGTTAAATACAAGAAAACCAAGACGGAATGCAGGTGCCATTACCTTTGAGAAGCTTCCTGCATATATAACCCTGCCCTCTGTATCCATCGACTTAATAGTTGGCACATTTTCACCTGCAAATCTTAATTCACCGTAAGGATTGTCCTCTAATATTGCGATATCATATTTGCAGCAAAGCTCATACACTTTTTTTCTCTTCTCAAGAGAAGTTGTGATTCCTGTAGGATTCTGGAAAGATGGAATTGTGTATAAAAGCTTTGCATCAGGATTAGCCTTTAAAGCCTCCTCAAGCGCATTTATATTCATTCCGTCCTGCTCCATTGGGATTCCTACAAGCTTCGCACCGTAAGAACGGAATGTATTAAGGCAGCCTACAAATGCAGGCTCTTCAGTAAGCACAACGTCTCCTTCATTAACAAGTGCCTTAGTTGTAAGGTCCGCACACTGCTGTCCGCCTGACACTATGAAAAGCTCATTATTCTCAAAATCAAAGCCTTCCTTCTTCTCAAGATATTTCTTCATAGTATCACGCAGAGGTGTATAACCTTCGCTCAGTCCATACTGTAATAAAGAAACAGGATTCTCGCCAAGTCCCTTTGCTGCTATCTCTTCTATCTCCCTGCATGGGAATGTCTCTGCTGACGGATTGCCACCACCAAAAGATATAATATCCTTGCTTGCTCCTAACTTAAAAAGTTCTCTTATCATAGAACCATGAACACCTGATAAACGATTAGAAATCTCGTATTCCATATATATTTCCTCCTTAAAATACTTGCTAATGCAAAAAAAGAGCCAGAATCCCCTAAAGACTTCCGGCTCCTTTGCCCTTGATAAATGTATCATACCCCAATGTGTCATTCCTGTAAAATACATGTTAGTTATAAAATCATAAATCATAGTAATAGTTATTATTCGTATTCTTTGTATACTTGTTTATTATATATTGTTATGATATAATTCTTAGTGCTGCCCCTCCTACACATGGTAGAGAAAGGAGGTGGATTGCTTGGATGCACTAGTGTCCTTAATTATCTCTATCTTGGCAAATATAGCTTCTTACTATATCTGCAAATGGCTGGACAGAGATAACAGACGGTAGCCAGCCTGGGGACTAAGCCACCCTGCCAGAACGGAATAGAAAACCCCACGAGCCCTAACTCGTGGGGTTTTCGTAGATTGCTTGAATGCACTACTTGTATCCAATGACATTCTATCACATGCCATCAGACATTACAAGTATATTCTTTTTCTTTTCAAATATTATAAAATTATCAGACAACTTTTCACTTACCCCAGCTTCCCTCTTCTCTTAAGATATACGAATGCTGCGACGCATATCATAACTGATAACACCGAGCCTGCTGGTGCGGCAAGTCCCATCGGAAACAGCGTAGCCGGGAACAGCTTTGAAGCAAGATAAGACCCTGGAACTCTCACAAATATAATCGAAATTATATTATGCATGAATCCGATATAAGACTTTCCATAAGCTGCAAAATATCCGCTGAAGCAGAAATGCACACCTGCAAACATTGTATCAATTATGTAGCTTCTCATATACTGTGTTCCAAGTAAAACCACATTTGAATCAGAAGTAAACAGGCCAATAAGTCCGACAGCGATAAACTGCATAACTATCGCCATCACAACACCATATGTGCATGTTATAAGTGTTGCGTATTTCAGTGTCAGAGCTGCGCGGTCATGCTTGCCTGCTCCTATATTCTGGGCTGAAAGCGCTGAAACTGTCGCAAGCATAGACGATGGAATTATGAATATTGCACTTATCATCTTCTCAACGATACCCACTGCTGCCGATGTATCAAGTCCCCTGTGGTTGGCAATCATCGTTATTATAATGAACGCAATCTGAATACAACCATCCTGTATTGCAACCGGAATTCCGACCTTTAATATCTCACCCATTACCTCCCGCTGTGGTTTTAAAGCATTTGCAGACACATGTATTCCGGTCTTTTTCACTTTAATAGCAATTAACGATACTATTACGCTAAGTGTCTGGGCAAGTGTTGTTCCAAGTGCCGCTCCTATAGGACCTAAACTGCATGCACCGATAAACAGATAATCAAGCACGATATTAGCAGCACATGCAACAGCAATAAAATACATCGGACTCTTAGAATCACCCATTCCCCTGAATATTGAACTAATTATATTGTAAGCAGTTATGAATGGTATTCCGATAAAGCATATTATAAGGTAAGCAACTGTTCCACTTACAGCCTCCTCAGGAATCGCAATAAGACTGACAATTGGCTTTACAAGTGCTAAAAGAACAACTGTAAGCACAATCGACAATCCCATAAAAAGAGTTATTGTATTACCAATTGCAACTCCTGCATTTTCCTTATTATCAGCACCAATCGCCCGGCCGATAACCACCGTTGTTCCCATTGCAAGCCCCACGATAATTACCGTCAACATATGCATTACCTGACTTCCATTAGACACAGCCGTTATCGAGTCAACGCCACAAAACTGACCTGTTATGAATAAATCGGCCATTCCGTACAAAGTCTGTAAGAAATACGACAGCAGATACGGCAAAGCAAAATATACAATCGTCTTAGATACGCTTCCTGTTGTAAGGTTCTTTTCCATCTTCTCTTCTCCTGATTAAAATGTGCTGTTTTGTCTATTTGCACTGTGTGAACTGGTGTCTGGCTGTATGTGTGCCTGTGTGGACTCTCAGGTTTTCTTCACCTAGTGGGAGTAAATGCCATAATACGCATAATTCAAAAATTAGCAGCCACCCTCAAAGTAGCTGCCAATATATTAAACCTTACAACTATTGTAAGGTCAACCATTATTCTATTATTTTTTCTTCATTACTGGTATTGATATCTGCGTCACAAATTTGCTCTCATCATTGGTTATTCCGTTATCTATAAGTGTGACTTCCCTTGAAAATCCTGCAATTTCCATGCCATTTTCTTTAATATATCTGGCAAGTGCCTTGTAATATGCCGGAGCTTCTTTGTGGCTTCCGTTAAAACGGACACTTACACAAGTAAGTTCTTCTATATACTCTGTTTCACCATCATATTCGTCTTCCTCATCAAGAATAATATACACAAGTTCGTAATTGTCATACTTCTCTGCAATAAGTGTCTCCTGTGATATTCCGACTCCGACTTTTCCCATGAATACCAAAGGCTGTGACTGGTTCTTCTGAAGTATCCTTATCTGCTCCTCGAGATCAAGATATGTGCTTAATTTCAGAGAATCACGCATCCACACAATATGGCACGCTGGTATTGTACATTCCCTGATGACATCAAGCTCCGACTGAACTGCATCTCTTATCTGCTCAAGTCTGTGGTCAATCTTTCTTGATACGAGCTCCAACTCATGCTGTTTCCGTTCTATAAGCGCCTTTTGATTTTCCAGCTTTTCCTCAATAACATCAATATCTCTGTCCTTTAAGAAATCTGCAATCTCTTCAAGTGACATATCAAGTACCCTCAAATACCGTATCGTATTAAGCACCTCAAACTGCCTGTCGCTGTAATACCTGTAACCACTTTCCTCATCTATGTATTCCGGCTTTAGAAATCCTACCTTCTCATAATGCCTGATGGTCCCACTGCTGACATTAAAAATCCTTGCGACCTCGCCTATTTTAAATAATTTCTTATCCTTATCGTAATGATTTCCCATACATTTCCTCTTATAACAAATGTGCTGCATAAATTATAAGTAGAAACTACTCAGCTATCAAGTAATTTATCCCCACACAGTCTCACCATTAATATAATCAGTCATAAAATATACAATCTTGTTCCAAAGCTCATACTCTACAATATGTCTTGTTTCTTTAATTATCCAGAGACATTTTTTAATTACATCTGAAGAATCTCCATCTGCCAGCTCTAACAACTTTTTGTATGTCTTATGCCCCTCACTTTTCTCTTTCTCTGTCCATCTCACTTCTTCGGTATCCTCTATTTTATTAAGAAAAATATACATAAATACCGGCATATCTTTTTCCTGTCTCCATTCCATACATTTATCCTCCATAAAATATGTCATCCTTCCACTGCCATCATAATAAGTATCAATCCAAAAAAAGTAATGCAAAAATACATTAGCACTACATACATATGATCACCTCTTTGTTAAAAACACTATCATATTCACTTTAAACCAACTTTAAATTGTATTTTAAGTCTCTCTGTGCTACTATTTAAGCATAAGAGTTAAACCTAACTTTAGGTCAACCCAATAATAGTGAACATTTTGTGAATTTTATTATCACATTTGTAAAAAACTAATATCATGTAAGCAAGGCTTACGGAAAGCAGGTGTATTATGTACACAATAGGACAGGTTTCAGAAATGTTTAATCTTCCCGTTTCAACATTAAGATATTATGATAAAGAAGGATTATTCCCTTTTATGCAGCGTGCCTCTGGAATAAGACAGTTCTCTGACACAGAAATTGCTGCTCTTAAGCTTATTGAATGTCTCAAAAAATCAGGTCTTGAAATCCGCGACATCAAGCAGTTTATGGAATGGTGTCAGGAAGGCAGCAGAACTTACGAACTCAGAAAACAGCTTTTTGAGAGACAGAGAGCCGCTGTTGAAAAAGAGATGGAAAAAATGCAGGAAACTCTTGATATGCTTACTTTCAAGTGCTTCTATTACGAGCAGGCTATCAAGGACGGCAACGAGGACGGAATACATTCAATGCTTCCAGACAAGCTCCCCGCCGATATTCAGGCTGCCTACGACAACTCACACAAATAATTATTATTTGCTTATTATATTTAACACAAAATATGGAGGCTAATATATGTTCAAATCTTTAGAAGTTAAATATCCTAAGTTTTATCAGGTATTCAGATTCATTATAGTTATAATTGCTTCCGTGCTGTACGCATGGAATTTAAGATGCTTTGCCAAAGTCGCAGACCTACTGCCAGGAGGCTTTTCAGGAGTCTCCCTGTTATTTCAGGCAATCGGACTACGTTTTTTTTATATCAGCATCCCATTTACAATATTCAATGTGGCACTTAACATTTTCCCAGCTTACATTGCCTACCGCTACATCGGCAAGAAGTTTACCATCTACTCAATCGTGGTAATTATACTTTCCAGTGTGCTTGTTGATATCCTTCCTCCATACATTTTTACAGAAGATATCCTGCTTATAAGCGTATTTGGCGGAATTATCAACGGATTTGCAATAAGCCTGTGCCTCAATGTCGGCACTACCACAGGTGGAACTGATTTCATAAGCATTTATTTTTCTCATATTAAAGGAATAGACGCATGGAACTATATTCTTCTTGGTAATGTTGTGATTCTGCTCATCGCAGGCGGACTGTTTGGCTGGTCAATCGCGCTCTACTCAATAATATACCAGTTCTGTAGCACTCAGGTAATCCAGTTCATGTACAAACGCTACCAGAAGATGACATTATTCATCATTTCTGACAAATCCGAAGAAATCTATCACGCCATAAAGAATACAACCAACCACGACGCCACGCTTTTCAAGGGAATCGGCTGCTACGAGGAAAAAGAGCGCACGCTCATATACTCAGTAATCAACTCCGAAGCGAAACGTGAGCTTATCACATTGATTCGCTCAATTGACAAGCACGCATTTATAAATGTGGTAAAAACCGAAGAGCTTGACGGCAGATTTAACGATATTCCACATGATTAATCAGGACACAGAATATTCGTACTCATATCATATTTTAATCAAATTTCTCCAATAAACTATAGACAATCAATTAACATACACTAAAGAAATGGAGAGATGACTATGATTAAATTAAATAAAATCAAAAGGAATTGCGTAGCCGCAGTTATTCTTACTATGTGTCTTATGACTGCTGGCTGTGCCAGAAATTCGACTTCAACTACTACTGCATCAGGCGGTGAGACTGCCATCACTTCAGGCATTACTAAAGAAGACACAGATGTAACTCACGCAGATGATGCTGAGAATTACAGAGTCTCCATTACAAGTGATTTCACTGTGACATCTGATACATCAGATGGAGTTACACAGTCAGGTTCTGTATACACAATCACAAAGGCTGGTGAATATACAGTAGCCGGTCTTTTATCAGAAGGACAGCTTATTGTTGACGCAGGTGATGAGGACGAGATTACTATCGTATTAAACGGAACATCTATCACATGTTCAAGTGGTTCACCTATATACGTTAAAAATGCTTCCGAAGTCAAGATTAAATCAGAAGAGAACTCATTTAACGAAGTAATTGACAATCGTACCGAAGCTACAGAAGATTCTTCTGATGACGCTGGCAACGCAGCAATCTATGCAACATGCGATTTAAAACTCGTCGGCAAAGGAGCCTTAGTTGTAACAGGTAATTACAATAATGGTATCCAGAGCAAGGATGACCTTTCTATTAAAAATGTGATTGTTAAAGTTACTGCTGTGAACAACGCAGTCAAAGGCAACGATGCCGTTGATATTGAATCTGGAAATATAATTGCAATCTCCGCTAAAGGCGATGGCATCAAGACTTCTAACAGCAGTATTTCTAACAAGGGCAACCAGAAGGGAATCGTTACAATCACTGGCGGTAACATTGATGTATATGCAGCCTGTGATGGTATAGACGCAGCCTACGTGGTAGATATATCAGGTGACGGTAACTTAAACATCTATACAGATACTTACTCTGAATATAGTGAAGAAGTTACTTCTTCAGGCAGTTCTTCAGGTACATCTAACAGTCGTAACAGTTCTGCTAACAAGACTGCTTCTGCCAATACTGTTTCTTATGTGGCAGCTTCTGATACTATCACCAACGCACCTGGCGGCTTTGGTGGCGGCAACATGGGGGGCATGGGTGGTCAGAACGGGGGG
>ENA-OOQO01000197-OOQO01000197.1-human-gut-metagenome-genome-assembly--contig:-NODE-197-length-39802-cov-4.339875_pt1 | contig 39802 bp, 35 predicted proteins | sample MGYA00241088_ERZ501162 | MGnify/ENA primary metagenome ERZ501162 (study PRJEB25962, sample SAMEA2042497) | human gut metagenome | biome: human gut; feature: human-associated habitat; material: faeces... | reverse complement strand
CCTAAATGCCATGCTGTTCGAGTATGCTTTTAATCGTACCTTATGGAATTGAAACATCTAACGACCTAAATGCCATGCTGTTCGAGTATGCTTTTAATCGTACCTTATGGAATTGAAACATCTAACGACCTAAATGCCATGCTGTTCGAGTATGCTTTTAATCGTACCTTATGGAATTGAAACCTTTGCACGCTAAACAAAGAAACTTGTTCTAAGTTACTTTTAATCGTACCTTATGGAATTGAAACGGAACTTGGGATGCTTCTAAGAATATACCGGAGTTACTTTTAATCGTACCTTATGGAATTGAAACATTCAACTGTTATCTATGATTTTGAAGCTGTGTTCTTTTAATCGTACCTTATGGAATTGAAACAAGGCTGAAGCTGAAAAGAAATTGTAAGCATCCGATAAAGTACACATTGTAGATTCATAAAACAACAGACTCTTCTTATCAACGAATATAAAGTTGACAGGAAGAGTTTGCTATTCTATTGTATCTCTATTAGACTTCAATTGGATTTTCGTTGGACTTCTTCAACTTCCAGACATCCGGTAGCAGTTCCCGGATATCTTTTCCGGAGTCTTTTTCCTGATAATATGGAAGCCTGGCAATGACATCATTCAGCCATTCTCTTGGATTGACTTCCTGTGCCTTGCAGGTGGCAAGCAATGAACAGATGACCGCTGTATTTTCCGCGGCCTCATGATTCCCGCAGAAGAGGAAGTTCTTTCTTGAGAGCGTGAGAGGACGTATCGCATTTTCAGCCAGATTATTGTCTATCTTTATATTGCCGTCTTTGAGACAGGCCTTCATTCTGGGCCATAACGGATACGCATAGGAGATGGCCTGTCCCATCCGGCTTTTGGGCGGAACCTTGATATATGTGCTTTCCATCCACTTTTCAAAGGAATCCAGCAGGGGAGCGGACTGACGGTTCCGCAGTTCACGCCGTTCTTCCGCCGTATATTCCCGGGAGTCGGCAAAGTGCTCTGTCCGATAAATCTCCTGTATTATTTTCAAGGCATGCTCCGCCAGACTTCTGTTTTCCTCCAGAGCCATCTCAAAATGACGTCTGATATGGGCCAGGCAGGCTATGAGGCACACTCCTTCAGTACCTTCAAATACATTGTAGGCACTGTAACCGTCACTCTGCAGATATCCCTTGAAGTCCTTCAGCAGTTTCCTTATCGTCTGTCCCGAACGGGAGCCGTCATCGTAATGGAAAATGACCAGCTTTTCCATGACCGCCCTGACCATCCACAGATACTCCTTGTCGGCCTTCCCCTTTCCCTTGCTGATCACCCTTACAGTGGTCTCGTCCGCCTGAACATATCCGCAGCCGACAACCAGCCGGACCAGCTCGTCATAAAGTGGTCTCAGCAGTTCACACACAGGCTTGAACCAGCCGCTCAGTGTGCTTTCGGAAAGACGGACCCCCAGATGGCGGAACTCCTTGACCTGCCTGTAGAATGGAACGTGATATTCGTATTTCTGCAGGAGCATTTCGGCCAGCATGGTGGAACCGGCCAGACATTTGTAAACAGGAGAAGGTGGAAGCGGAGCAATGATTACGCCGCTTTCACCTTCCTTGGGAAGACTCAGGTTGTCTTTCAGTCCATATTTGGGACGGACAGTCTCCTTTACATACAGCCTGCCCGGTTCAAATTCCAGCGTACGGGTACGTTCCTCGCCAATCCGTCTGTAACGGTCCAAATCCACCCGGTCGGGTTCAATCACCACTTCAACTACCGGCAGTCCCTCCAGGAGTTCGCGGTTACGCCGGGATTCCTTCTTCTTTCCATCGGGCTTTGCTTTTGAAGGAGCCGCTGCGCTGCTGTCCTCTTCCCGGATGTCTTCACTCTGTCCGGTTGCAGGAACGGGATCGAACAGGGAGAGCTGGTTGGGATCCAGGGCTGCCAGCTTCTCACTCCTCCGCCCGAAAAGCTGACGGTTCAGCCATGCTATCTGTGAGAGCAGTTCCTGTATCTTCCGTTGCAGCGCATCCGTCTGTTCCAGCAGTTTCCCGTTGGATTCGACAAGGGAACGGTTAGTCTCCAGGAGACCGGCTATCTGCTCCTGCTGACTCCTGATTATCTGTTCCATTGTATCCTGCTGAATCATCCGTTTCTATCTCTTTATATGATGTAAAGATACTGATTTTTCGGCAGATACGCAACCGGATACATGAAAAAACTTTCAATAGAAGCCATCCTTTCTACTGGCTTTCAACCTTTTCAGCCTCTCGTTCGGATTGTCACTGATTCCTTCCACCATCATGACCAGGTCGCGCCACTCCATCGGATAAGACCTGCTCCGGCTGTCATAGGCCGGCATCCGGAACGTGCCCTCTTCCAGGCGTTTCACATACAATACCATGCCGCCGTCTTCAGCATGGAGGAGCTTCATGGTGGTCCTGCTTCTGTTTATGAAGATGAAGACATCGCCCAGACGGACATCATGTCCCATCCGGTCGTGAACCACTCCGCACAGAGAATTGATCCCCTTGCGCATGTCCGTCTTTCCGGGACACAGGAAATAGCGCATGGTATCATTCAGACAGAACATGGCCGCATAATTTGTGTATCAATCCAAATGTCAGTTCAGGGTTCCCATGGCTGTCAAGGTGGATCCTGATTCCGGAAGGAAGCTCTATCGTTACGTCGCCACCCGCGCCTGACGGGAGATTGCCCCTGCGACGAAGATCCAATGGAATGAACGTATCATCGGGAAGCTTGTCCGGATGGCTGGTGTAAGTACGGCTCAGGCCGAATTTCTTCTTCCAATAATGGAAACAGGAGGATGAATAGGACTCATTCTCACAGAAATCTTTTATGGTCAGGCCACTGGCCTGTTGTCTTTCATAAACAGACAGGAACTCTTCTTTACTCATTATTCGTTTCATGGCTTTTTTATTGGCAAAGTAACGGAAGAGTGGAGGCCTTTACAATGTGTATTTTATCGGATGCTTACGAAAAATAAATGAACTGACATTATTACCAACCATTACCAATAGTTTAGGAACTATAAACAGAAGCAACAAAAGTAGGCTTTGCATCCAGTTCTTTTGAGTAATATGATAAATAGCTATGCCTGTTATAAATGCTCCAATAACCCACCATGAAATCTCATATTGCTTTAGTAGATATTCATCATGGTAAGGTAATGGTTTACTTATAAAGATAAGCCCCAATATCCATATAATATAGATAGTTTTCCAGTCTGTACAGTATTTTAGTAATTTCATTTACAATGGTTTTAAAACAACTTTATCTGGGCTTCCATGATTATGGCTTGACCAGATAATGCATTAAGTTCTGATAGTTTGTTTTCTAAAATAGAGGTAGTTTACCTTGTAAAGTACTGTCTATAACTGAAATTTTAGATGTCGTATAGCCTTTTCTATTTTTACAAGATAGAAATCCTATTCCTAACAATAAAACAATCAGTAAATTAAGTGTTTTCATTTTTGTCGATTAGAATAATTTTATAAACAGGTATATCAAGCCAAACAAGTCTTAATGTGACTCTAATAACCGATTTTACTTCTTTTAATTCAATTATTTGGCTACCAAGAATTGCTAAATGTTCATATAATGAAGTATCATTCCCATTATTAATTATTAGAGAAACTTCTCTATATGTATGATTTGGACATATCCAATTAACTTTGAAAATTAAATCTTTATCATATTGAGTATTGAGATATTTAATATCCAATGATATTTGTTTAGCCAATTCTTTAGCATTTTTATTACTGTTAAGTTTACATTGAATATTAAATGCCTCTTCTTTTAACCACTTTTTTCTTTCTTCTTGTTCTTTTAGTTCTTGTTCTTTTTTCTCTTTATCCTTTTTTATATTTTCCTGTTCTCTCAATATTCTTTCTTCTTTTTCTCTCTTTTCTCTTTCTATTCGGTGTTGTTCAATATGGTCAATATCATTTTGTTCTCTTTGGCTCTTATATTCCCCCCATTCCTTTTCTTTTTTCTTTCTCTCCTCTATTTTCCTTTTATTATTTTCTATTTCCTGTTTCCTCTTGCTTTCTCTTTCTTGTTTTCTTTTTTCTACTCTCTTATTTTTGTTACTCATTCGAGTTTCAAAATCATCAATGCTTTCAAAACTATCTTCTGTTAAATTTGTTTTTTGATAATTTCTTTTGAAAATATAATCATCGAAATCACCATTTAGGATATTCTGCTTAATTTTCTCTTTATATTCTTTAATATCTATGTATGGATAATTTATTAGTAAATTCATAAGAGATAAAGAACCAAAAATAGGCATCAAAATGATTCCTAAACTGAAGAAATCAATATTTATCAGATAAAAACCTATTATTGTCAAAATAACAAATATTGTTTCTATTATTTCCCATTTCTTTTTTGACGAACAAAGTTTTTTATAGGATAAATCATTTTGTAATATATAATTTTGATTTTGCTCCCAATATTCTAATCGTTTTTGGTTTTGATATTGCTGAACTCGTTCTTTTTGTCTTTTTATTTGTTTTCTATGTTCTTCTTCAATTTTTCGTTGTTCATTCGCTTTTTCTTGTTCAACTTGTAGTCTAATTCTTCGTTGCTCTTCTTCTATTCTTTTGCGCTCTATATTCTCAAAATAGGAATTTAATTCAGTAAGTGATTTAGGTTGAAATGACTGACTTTGTTTTTCATCAATCATAAAAGCATATTTATTTGTCCCGTCTTGTTGTAAGGCAAATATAGTTTTATCAAAAAAAGAGGGGTGGAGCATATAAGATTGTTCCTTAAAAGAAAGGATAATAGACTTATTTGCTGATATATATTGCCAATTACCGTTGTGTACATTGCCATTTACGGATGCAATAAGGTTACCATTTTCTTGAAAGATATAGAGTTCTTTATTCCTTGTATCATTAAAAACTAACCATGATTTATTGCATAGTATAGTCTTGACGTCCAGATTCTCACTAAATCTGTTGTATTTATTAAGAATATCCAATAAGTATGTTTTCATATATTTATTTGTTTGTATTCAAAGATATTAAATATTCTTTATTTGTGAATAAAGAAGGAATTGTATAATGTAAAGTTAACATCTGAAATTGATAGAAGTACCTTGTAAAAGAATAAAAACAGCATAGAGTTTTTAGACTCAAATGCTGTTTTTATTTATTATTAAAGAACTATGCCATTATGCCTACTATCGTTATTGCTTATCTAAAATCATATATAAGTTGAAAAATTTATCATTGGTACTACCATATTCAATTAATCTGTATTGAGTCTGAACAAAGTTGTTATTAGCTAATTCTAAATTTATGGTAATATTCCCATCGGTTGTTGAGTAGTAATTGTTAGATGTACGTTGCAGGGTTATTTTAGAGGTGTTAGGCTTATCAGACAATATTAACTCAACTTTTCCTGTAAGAACAGTAAGACGAACTTCTCGATTAAGAAACTCATTGATAGTTTCTTGTTTCTCTTGTTCAGATAGGTTATTATCTTTAAATGTGACCTCAGAGATTAGATATGTACCAGAGGTATCATTACATGAAGATAATAACAGTATCATTAATCCAAATAGATAAAATATTTTCATGTTATAGCTGTTTTATTTTAACCTACTAAGCAATAACCTATCAAAACTCCAATAAGGGCTATTACTAAAATGGGTAATCCTAACTTAATATCATTTGCATCCATAATTATATAAGACTTTCAGCTTGTTTTAGACACATTTCAAGAAATCCAACTAATGTTGTAGAATCTACTTTATCGCCTTTAAGTTTGTAAACAGCTACTCTGGCAGAACTGTGTTGATTCAACAAGTCTTTAATTCTATCCAAATCCCTGCGGACTAGCTTTGTTAGTTCTTTGGATTGTGTGGTATGCCTCATTCCATTCAATTCTATCATAGGAGCTAAAGCATTCATATTTCTCTCTATCTGAATAATAAGAGAATTAATTTCATTTACAGCATTGATTCCACTAAATAAACCCATAGTATGTGATAATTAGTGCTTACCTGTTCCCTACAATAAGCGATAAATAAAAAAAGGTGTGGGACACTATTAATTTTACCCTACATTCAGGTCTTCGCATTGCCTTGGCATGGATAAAACAATAGCCCCACACCAAACGGTATATAGAAACCTTATAAACATAAGGTAGGTATATATCAAGTGTGGGTGCTATTGCTATCATCTTCATGCCATTTCAAATTTTGCGAGAATTTGAGAATAGAAGATAATTTCAATAACACCTTGTCGTTAATTATGTCCTTTCAGCCTGCTAACACTTTAACTTACTGAAATTGTTGCAAATTTAGCGAAAGGTTTTAAATAAGTCTATACGATGTAGGGATAAATAGTAAATCTTCTGCTATCAAACACAATATCTAAGGTAGGACAAACTTTGATTGGGGTATATAATCTAATCTTGTTCTTGATTTGTCCTACCTGTAGTTTAGAGTTTATATGTTACAGCATTCCTTCATCTGCAAAACTGTAGTATTCTGCATCAGTAAGAATGATATGGTCTAAGACTTTTATTCGCATGAGCTGTGCTGCATCCCTTACTTGTTTAGTAAGTCTTATATCCTCTGGGCTTGGCTTTAAGTTTCCACTTGGGTGATTATGTGCCAGAATTAAAGCTGCGGAATTAGTAAGTAATGCAGCTTGCATAATTAATCTGACATCAGCACAAGTTTCTGTGATTCCTCCCTCTGAAATTAAAGTATATCCTAAAATCTGGTTGGATTGATTTAGGAACAAGACTTTGAAATATTCCTTGTAGCATATAGTTCCTTTCTTATATGTGGAAAGCATATATTTATAAGCATCCTCTGAACAGGTTACTTTTTGCTGATTCTTGAATTTGGGTTTGTAGGAAAGCTTCACTTCTCCTATTTTATAATCTATATTCATAATTAAAACTTTTAGGTATTGGCAGAAATAAAAAAGGACAACTAACTTAATAGCTGCCCTTTTCTTTTTCAATCAACAATCCACTCAGCCCAAGAACCAAGCGTATTTGTTATCAACTCCTTGCAGGACGTTGTTAATTCCGACACTGACTTCTGTAGCGTTTACGGCTCGTTGCAGATAAGTATCAATGTAACTTCCCTTATTAGCTTGCGTCAAAAGGTTATGAAAATCGAACATTGATATAGCATTATCTTTTACTCCAAACACTTCGTTGTGATAGTAATCTCTGCATACGCTGTTTATTTGACTATCCGTAATCAGAAGTCTTGGCATGGTTTTCTGCCTTGCAGGTGATAATGCTTGAAACATTCTCATTCGTCCAACAATCTGTGCAAATTGAGTTTCAGACAATGAAGTGTTAGTAAGTGACTGCATCAAATGGATTTCTTTTGCAGGGTTAAAGCTATGAAACAATTCAAGCACATTTTTATAAAGTTCACTGATATTGGTCACTTCTATATTGAACCTCACACCCTCACCAGTAAGAATCTGATTAGAGCAGATTTTCATTCTCCAGCCACAAAAACAAGAAAATTTTTCTAAGCCTTTGGATGCCCGATAAAGGTTAAGGTCTGAATAATTCCTTACTCCACCGATGCACAGTTCAAGCCTTTGCCCTCTTATCGTTTCAATAATGGTTGGAATGGTAAAAGCAAATGCAAGACGTTGGTAGAATTGTGTTTTCTCACATTCTAACAATTCTGATGCTTTTTTGCCCAAACTTTGTGGTGTTCTACCGCGTACAATATGTGAAACTCTGATTTCGGGTGCGTTTACCCTTTCACCTGCATAAAATGAGCAAGCCGCATCATGCACACATGAAATAAAGTCTTGATGTGCGATAGTCAATTCTTGGTTAGCCCAAGTTGGAACGACACATTTGTTTGCAAGCTCGTCCATAGTGATTGCATCGGTATTAGATTCCAAAAAGTTCACACTCGGCTGTACGGTCAGCTCGTCTTGGATAATAGTAGCTTCTTCCGCATATTCACCTAAATTAAATCTCGATTGGTTCTGTGCCATAGCTGGCATAATAACTAAATCTCTCATAATGATAAATTGTTTAAATGATTATTGATTGAATTAACTCCAGAGCAATGAATCGCCCATGAAGCAATGAATTGCTTCGATTCCCTCTTGGTACGATTACAAATACTCTTGGTACATTTATAGGTGTGATACGATTAGGCTATTTATATTATCTATGTATTTGTGTATCATCCTATAAAGTCTATCAATGATGTGAGGTGAATAGTAAAATTTATAATGAATCTGGGGGTGGGCAGGTGGCTACCAATTTTCATTTTTCCTTTGCTTGGTGTGAGGGGGTATAAAATTGGGGTATGGTATCTCGTACAACATTTTTAGGATTGGGGTTATAAAATCCGTTTTTTACCTTGAATGTTGTCACATTATAAAATTAAATCTTGTATATCTTCTTTATCTTTCACATTCTGTTTTCTTCCTGCCAATCCACTTTCCAATGATTTCATAAAAGCGTGCATGTTTTGGATTCCTTCAAATTGTTTCTCTTTGTACTTCTTATAAATCATGCACTCCCTTGAAATAGGATTCCCTCTGCTCTCATTATAAGCTATCATGTACTCAAAGCGAGTTTTAACTTCTTCTACATATTTATCTTTAGGTTGGTCTAAAATAAGACCTTTGGCTTTTAATATGGTTGAATCACCAACTTCGTCTAATAAGTCCAGTTCTATTAGCTGGTCTATATATTTATTAATGGTATCATGCCCCATGTGAATTATTTTTTCTAGTTTTCTCATGGGTAAAGTAATGGTATGGCTGTGTGGCTCTGCTGCACTGAACAGTTTAAGAATGAATCCTCTAAGTTTCAAATCCAATGTATCATTATATGAATCGTAAAATTCCCTGCTGATTCTTCTGTAATTTCCATAAGTAACTGGAGAAAAGATATAATCAGTCCAAGTTCTGTCCTTTCTGCCACTGTTCTTTTCTTGTATGGTAACTTCTCCTGTATCTCTTAACTTGTCATTGAATGATTTGGTTTTCCTGTTACCTTTATAGTTGGATTTTGATTCACCAACAAATGATGCAAGTTCCTCTATGGTAGTATCAGTTGTCAGTGTACTTTTATCTGCTATTAATAGTAACACATAGGTTCTGTAAACATCTGCACAACCAAGTTTCTGAATAAGAGTATTATTCATTACGGTGTATTCTTTGAATGGTAGTTTCGTCATAAGGCAATCGCTCAATATGGTTAATAAGAATGATTTGGTTGGTCTTTAATAGAAATCTCATTTTAGAAGAACTTAATCTGTTGATTTTCCTTAGTTCGCTTAGCTTGTCATATATATGCTTGTTGTAAATCCACATATCATTGTTTTTTATAAATCCCCAATATCCAAATTACCATTGCAATGCTCGTAAGAGGATTGCATGCTCTAATAGGAGTGTAGTAGTAGGAATGTAGAGAGGGGGTGATTAAGCACACGGTAAAAAGGGAATAAGCACACCCAATAAATTAGACAAAATTAATCTCTGTACTTTAAATCTTATCTTTTCAGTAAGCCAGTTTTTGTAATGAGATATAATAGGTAGTAACCTTTCCATTTTTCTTTCTCCTTGTCTTTAGATAGTTATTAATATTAGCCCATAAACCTATATGAACTCTGTTATCTTTTACTCCTTGTCTTAGTGCTTTTTCTCTGATTTGTTCATAAGTAAATTCCTGCATTTTAGAAATATTGAATGATTTGTAAATAGAGAATCTTGTTAGTGGGATTATCTACTGGAGGTAGTATAAAGGTAGTTACTTTATAGGTGGGGAACTAATCTTAGGGTCACACATTGGAAATTCAAATTTGAGGATATTCTGAATTTAAACTATTGGTATGCCTGTATTGTAGTCCAAAAGAAAATCCAGATAAATTGAATCTGGACTTTCATTTCGGGTAAGTACAACATTTTTAGAAAAGGGGTTATAATAAGAGGTTTTATGATAAAATGTTGTAGCAGACTAAACTTTTTCATATTCCAGAAATAAGGCTCTTTGTCTGTTCTTCCAATAATCCCTTAGCTCAAAGAAATCACTTAGAAAATCCTTTGGTTTCTTCTTTATAGGTGGCATATTTAATAAGCTGTATATTTCATCCCTGATTTTATTAATCTGAGATAATTCATAGGATTGTCCTGCCTTAAACCTGTTTTTCACCATTTCAATGAACTCTGTACCTGTCCGATTCTCATTGTACTTTTTGAGTATCATGGCTTCTCTTATTTTGGGATGGGAGTATTTCAGTTCCTCTATTTTTGCCTTACCTAATTCATCATAAGCTTGGACTATAAAAGCGTCTGTTCGGATAAGCTCTCTTTTATGCTCCATCGCTATGCTGGTTTCATCGCCTTTTAACATTTCCAGTTGTTCCACAATTTCCCTACGCTTGGCTTTAATGCTTAGTGATTTGTTTTCTCGTTTAAGCCTTTCGGTGTCACTCAATTTATAGGCTTGCGATTCATAATTCAGTTTAAAGGATTTGCATTGCTTGTAGTTCTTTACCAATTCATTAAAACTGTTATAATATCCCTGTACCAGATTTTCTGCCAGATAATTGTCTATCTTAAACCAGTTCTTTGTTCCATCTGTGTTTAATAAAGGAGTGAGCGGATGATTATTAAGTATTGCTTTGACCGCATCCCTTAATTCATCATTGGTTGCATTGTCATGGTATGCCTTGAGCATTTTATAATTTTCTTCAAACACATTGATTCTAAACTGTAACTGTTTTTTTGACCTTACTTGAAATTTATAGTCCGTATTCGTTATATGGCTTGCTGAGACTATCCCATTTCTGAATCTTCCAATTATCTGTATGGTATCGGTAAACGGGTCTATTATGCTCTGGGTAGCCATAGTAACATCTGTTACAATAAAAACTTCTGGCTGGAAATCCAGTTCAATATCCAGAGCATTAAAGAATCTGCTTGTCAGAAAATTGTATTTATTCATCTTGGCTGCATCCCAATCTGAATAGGCTTGACTAAACTTCTTATCCTTTAGGTTCTTTACACTATTGTATGCACAGAATACTGTAGATTGTTCCAGAATATCCAGTTTATCCATAATTGAATAAATGGTTTCCGTAGAGTTGATAAAGAGAAATATCGGTTTTTCTGTATTGCTGATTCGTTTCTTTAGTTCCTGTAGCACATTATTAGTATGGTATAGGTTTAATGGCTGAGCATATTCGAAATTGGGTTGAACTTCCATTATCTGAAATTTCTGATTAAAAAATCTGGGGTCAGTAAAATCCAGCGGAGTAGCAGACACAAGCCCTTTGTTCTCAAACATGAAGAAATCATCGAAAGGTAATGTTATGTTTTCTCTGTAGTCTACATCTTTCACTATCTTGTGACATTCGTCAAATAAAAGATAGCAGGTAGAATAAATATCCCTATCAATTTCTTCAAATGCAGCTTTAATCTTGGAAAAACTTTCTGGAGTGGATAATAGTTTTATATGTTTTTCCTTACTGGCTTGCAGGTATTTTACAATAGAATCTACCGTTACATTCTCGTAAACTCCCATAAGATTGTCTTTTGCGTGTTTCGGGTCTTTGCACTTACCTTTGATTACTGGAACATTCGGTTCTAAGATAATAGAATCTCTATCAGCTTTCAGTTCGCCATAAGTTGCTCCCAGTCCTGTCAGTTTTTTATAGAGTATGGTATTGGTTGGAATTTCTGGTAAGACTTCTGTCAGATATTGAGTTTTTCCGTTCTTCTTTTCTATATTGATATATGTAGTATTCATCTTGTTTTCGTTTTAGGAGAGGGGAGTTTTTAGCTCCCACTCTTTAGGTTAATAATTATCAGATTATAGCTTCTTTTTCACGCAGGTAGTTCAGAAGTTCATCCGTACGTTCCACTCGGAAGAAAATCTTGCCACGGAGAAATGCGCTGGTTGCACTGATATAATTATTGACCTCACGAAACAACGGTACGAACTGCACACGTTTGCCAGATTCAATAAGCTGTTTCAAAATGGATAACTGAAAATTGTTATCTTCGTTTGCTTTATAAGGATTCAGTTCAGTTGGCTTTATTCCTCCATCTTCACTTTCTCCAGTTGTCAGATAAGTGTATATCCATTTGAAAGAAGCTGGATTGACATAGTATTTGAAACCTGCAACATTATAAGATTCTACCCAAATGCAAGGATAGTTTTCCTTGTCGGTATATAATCTAATGCTTAGAGTTTCTTTTCTCTGCATCATTGACTTGATGGCATTGTGCGCACCTTGATTATCGTACTTCTCTACTTGTGGAACTGTTGTTTCATTAATTACAAAATTCATAATTCTTCTTTTTTTAGTTTTTACTTTATTCCCATTCTGAGGGAACTGTCAGATAATCATCATTAAAAGGTGCGCACCGTTTTATTTCTGATTATGTTGCAAAACTACTTGCTTCTGGGCTGATTAAAAGAGAGAAAAAAACAAGTGATTTCATTTCCCTTCTTAATTTAACAGCTCGTCTGCTGTCATTTTGACAATGCAAAGATGGGAAATAATAGAAGGATTAAAAGAGAGAAAAAAAGCCCTGCTTTCATGTACCCTTTTAATAATATGAAGCAGGACTGTTTTGGTTATCAGTGTATTATTAGAAATATATGCTGTTTATAGTTTCAACCTTTTTGTCTTTATATTGCTTGATGTAGCCTTTCAAAGTAAATTCATCCTCTGAAAAATTCTTGTTTTTAGATAGCTTGGTGAAATAGATAAGTTTTGATATTAGTAATGTCTTACTAAGTGAAACGGTACTTCCTTTCTTTTGTCTAACATTAAACAGCTTGTTATATGGTTTTAAATTGAAGAAATCATTAAACATTTTATAGAACAACCATATTTGAATGGATTCCTTTTCTTCAGTGGGTGTGTTCATTCTGACCTGTTGTGTTTGCATCCAAGGATGTTCCTTTATCTCCTTTAAATTATTAGCAATAACAGCAGCCAAATAGCCTATTGCATTGGCATTATCAATTACTATCTGATGCTTGCCCTCCACTTTTACAGAAATAGTAATAGGCTTCTTAAAACTTACTCCAAACTGATTAACTTCTTTATGGTTATCAGCTATGGCTTTAGCAAACTTAGTGAGTTGTTCTACCCCAACTCCTGTAGCTTTTATTCCATCCAAACACGTGCCACAGGTGTAATCAAAGATAAATAGAAGTAAAAACCAAAATTTATCAATATCAATTCCCAAGCCTTTCAGCATTTCTTGTATGCTCTCATTACCTATATAATCTTCGTACGTAAAGTGACCATATAATCCGTTTTGATTATATCTATTTATAAAGAATGGCAAAGCAGCTGTACCACAAATATATTTTTCACCTGTAGATGGGTCTATGTCTATATCTGGAACATATAATGTGGCTATTTGTTCCATATATTCTAAACGAGGGTCAATGTTTATGTAATCTTCCTTTAACTTTTCCATAATGTTTTAGTTTGGAGCAAAATTAAAAAAAGAAAATCCCACTCACAATATCTGCAAGTGGGATAATCTTAGTTTGTAAGGTTTAGTAGTTGGAATCTCCTGTAAATGTGTCCATGAGCTTATCCATCTGTTCACCTATGCACTTATCTATAAGTTTGGCATAATGGTTAGTCATCCTGGTATTTGTATGACCAAGCATCTTAGAAACGACTTCCAATGAAATATTATTAGCTAAAGTAACCGTACTGGCGAATGTGTGGCGGCTTGTATGAAATGTGATTCGTTTCTTGATGTCACACAAGATAGCTATATCCTTTAGGTATTTATTTATATCTGCTGGGTCTTGGATAGGAAGCAATTTCTCTCCAACTTTGTACTTATCTAATATCAGTTTGGCGATAGGGAGTAGGGGGATGCGTGAAAGAACTCCAGTTTTTACCCTGCGTTTCTTAATCCAGATTCTACCTGTGCTGTCCTTCTCAAAATGTTCTGGTGCTAAGGTTTTGATGTCAATGTAACTTAATCCTGTGAAGCACCCAAAGAGAAACATATCTTTTGCTCTCTCCAGTCTGGGTAGGGGAGTGTCAAAGTTGATAATCTTTCTCAGTTCTTCTTCATCCAAGAAATCTATTTCTACGGGTTCACGTTCTACCTTATAAGTAATGAATGGATTGATAGACATGTAAGAGTTAGCCACTGCAAGGTTGACAATCTTTTTAAGTAGCTTTAGATGTTTGGTAGATGAATTTTGTGCCATTCCTTTGTCTATTCTTAGGAATGTATGAAAAGACTGGATAAAGTTCAGGTTCAGTTCTCGTAGGTATAAATCCTCTCTTTTGTATTTCTGCTGAACAAATTCTTTGAGTAGTCTTATTGTATAAACAGAAATCCAATAGGTCGCTTTAGAAACTCCATTTCCAACCAGCTTTTCCTGTTCTCTGTTATGTTCTTCAAAGGCTTCAAACAGGCTTTTTTCGTTCAATGCTTCTACTTTGTCTGCAACAGCTTCTTTTAGTAGCTCTGCTGTGATTAGGTAGCCCATTTGAAGTAGCTCAATTTCTTTCTGGTATATTTTGTTTCTTAGCTGTGTAAGATAGCTGTTTACTAATTGAGCTTCTTCACTCTTACCTTTTACTAACTGTTTTTCTCTATTCCAGTCTGTAGAACGTGCATATTTACCTGTGCTGAAATAGATTCTTTTTCCGTTTGTGGAGATAGAAACCTCAATAGGTGATAAACCTTTCTTGTTTTGCTTACTTTCTCTCAATGAAAAGTAAACCATCGTACAATGTTTTTCCATATTAAAATGATTGTAAAATGGAGTATATCTCATTGTACTATAGTTGATTATATAAGTTTTTGCAGCCCATTTTTGAAAATGGCAAATTGGGCTGCAAATGGGCTGCAAAAATCACTTTTTTAGTGCTTAATTAAGTGGCAATTGTTCTGCTTTGGGCTTGACTGTAATAGCCTTTGGAGGAACCATGTTTTAGGTTGTTATAGTATCATTTTTCTTCTTACCTGATAAGACAAGATAACCAAAAAGAAGGCTATTAGAATATCCCTAAACTATAATTTACGGCAAATAAAAAACTCCTGCAACCATTTAGATTACAGGAGTTTATATATTTGATTAAGTATAGATTACTTATTCAAAGCAGTAGCAACGTCAACTGCACAAGCTACTGTACAACCTACCATCGGGTTGTTACCGATACCCAGGAATCCCATCATTTCTACGTGAGCAGGAACTGATGAAGATCCAGCGAACTGAGCATCTGAGTGCATACGACCCATAGTATCTGTCATACCGTAAGAAGCAGGACCAGCAGCCATGTTATCCGGGTGAAGTGTACGACCTGTACCACCACCTGAAGCTACTGAGAAGTAAGGCTTACCTGCAAGAACACGTTCTTTCTTGTAAGTACCTGCAACCGGATGCTGGAAACGAGTCGGGTTAGTAGAGTTACCTGTAATAGATACGTCTACACCTTCTTTCCACATGATAGCTACACCTTCGCGAACGTCGTCAGCTCCGTAGCATTTTACTTTTGCACGAGGACCGTCTGAGTAAGCGATTTCTTTTACAACTTTCAGTTCGCCAGTGTAGTAGTCAAACTGAGTCTGAACGTATGTAAATCCGTTGATACGAGAGATGATCTGTGCAGCGTCTTTACCCAGACCGTTCAAGATACAACGCAAAGGTTCTTTACGTACTTTGTCTGCTTTAGCAGCGATTTTGATAGCACCTTCAGCAGCAGCGAATGATTCGTGACCTGTCAAGAATGCGAAACATTTAGTTTCTTCGCGCAGCAACATAGCAGCCAAGTTACCGTGACCCAAACCTACTTTACGGTCATCAGCAACTGAACCCGGGATACAGAATGACTGCAAACCGATACCGATTGCTTCAGCAGCTTCAGCAGCGTTTTTGCAACCTTTCTTAAGAGCAATGGCGCAACCTACTACGTAAGCCCATTTTGCATTTTCGAAGCAGATAGGCTGAGTTTCTTCACAAGTTTTATAAGGATCAAGACCATATTGTTCGCAGATAGCGTTAGCTTCTTCGATGTCTTTGATACCGTTAGCGTTCAAAGCAGCAAGAATCTGTTTGATACGACGGTCCTGGCTTTCAAATTTTACTTCTCTAATCATAATGTTCTTTCCTCCTTATATTATTCGTGACGTGGGTCAATATGTTTAACTGCACCTTGTTCTGCTGTGAAGCGTCCGTAAGTACCAGTTACTTTCTTCAAAGCTTCGTTTGCGTCAGTGCCTTTCTTGATCTCATCCATGAACTTGCCCAGGTGAACGAATTCGTATCCGCAGATTTCGTCGTTCTTGTCAAGAGCGATAGTTTTGATATAGCCTTCAGCCATTTCCAGGTAACGAGGACCTTTTGCCAAAGTACCGTACAGAGTACCTACCTGGCTACGCAGACCTTTACCCAAGTCTTCCAGACCAGCACCGATCATCAGACCGCCTTCAGAGAAAGCTGACTGAGTACGTCCGTACACAATCTGCAAGAACAATTCACGCATAGCTGTATTGATAGCGTCGCACACCAAGTCAGTGTTCAATGCTTCCAAGATGGTTTTTCCCGGCAGGATTTCAGATGCCATAGCAGCTGAGTGAGTCATACCAGAGCAACCGATTGTTTCAACCAATGCTTCCTGGATAACACCTTCTTTTACGTTCAGTGTCAACTTGCAGGCACCCTGCTGAGGAGCACACCAACCAATACCGTGAGTTAAACCAGAGATATCTTTAATTTCTTTTGATTTAACCCATTTTCCTTCTTCAGGAATTGGAGCTGGACCATGATTAGGTCCTTTTTTTACAACACACATGTGTTCAACTTCGTGTGAATAAGTCATATTCTTTACGTTTTATTGGTAATAAAAAATAGGTATTTCGTAAACCTTGAATTAGGAAATTTCTTCCTTAATCCATTCGCAAAGTTAGTCGTTTTATTTCGTTCTGCAACGGGTAAAACCAAACTTTTTGTTACATTTTAATGATATTTTTTTCGGCTTAGGCTGTTTTGCAAAGTCCGGTTGACAAAATGTTTTTCATCTTCTGAAAGAAACATGTATCTTTGCCCTGAATACAGCGAATATACCCTTTATGGGTTTACATAATTATAGGTAACAATTATTAGGTATAGAATGGAAATGAATCAGATTACGGTTTCGGATGCGGATTTGCGCAAAGGAGCGGAAGAAGGAATGGATGCTTTTTTGAAAGTATTTATTGATAAATACCTGGAAGTGACAGGAGGAAAGATTAATGCAGATACCATGCCGTTGCTGAACGGGTATCAGCATACATTGTTGGGGTATCATTTCTTTCGTGAGGAGGTGATGGAAGGAGGTTTTGTGCAGCTTATCCAGAATGGATACGGGCCGTATATCTTTGATAATCCGTTTGCCAAAGCGATGCGTATGTTTGGGGCAAAAGATTTCTCTAAGTTGATTTACGAAGCAAAAAAAATTTACGATGCCCATCGCGCGGATTTGGAAAAGGAACGTACGGAAGAGGAATTCATGGCCATGTATGAGCAATATGAGGCTTTTGACGACTTGGAAGAACAATATATGGAAGAGGAAGAGCAGATTACCGCACAGATAGCAACGTACGTAGACGAACATCTGGACAGTTTTGCTCAGGTGAAACAGGTTTAAATAGTTTATTTGTGTTAAAATAACACTGCTTTCATGCAGTCTTTTTTTCTTTTCTTATTTATTTTGTGAATTTTAAATCTAAAGAACTGATTATAAACTAAAGATAAGAGTAGAATAGAGTATGAAAAAACAAAAATTGGCAGTCATTTTTGCTGCATTATTAACAATGGCGGGGTTTAGTTCTTGTTTGAACTCAGAAGATGATGGTATAACGGAGATAGGTGATTACGCTGAGGTTAGTACTAGCACTTTTGGTAGTACTTCTTTTAATTCGATGTATGGTTGGGTGTGCGTGCCTGATAAATCACTAACAACAATGCCGGAATCGGAATTGGCTCAAATTTTTTATCGATATGAAGATGCAGATTTGCAGTCTATTATGAGTGGTACATCTACTTCTAAGAATTTGCCGGTTACTTTGTTACAGGATCCGGTTTATCTGAAAAGATTGGATTGTCTGTCTACAGCTGTGCCGGAAGCGACAAAAACTGTCTCTATTTATCCATTGGGAGAGAGAGACGCTCTTGTATGGGGAAATAATAAGTATTTAATTTTGGGTCCTACTATTTTTCTGAAAAAAGGAACAACGAGTGAAAATCTTTCTACGGAGTTGGCAAACCATCGTTTGAGCCTTTATTATTTATCCAGTGAGGACGATGAAACAGCAAAAACGTTAAAATTATATTTACGTTATGAAATTGCAGGTGTTGGAGGTACTACAACTGAAGAAACTGGTGATAAGGAAAACTGGGCAAGTGACTATAGTACGCTGTATACAAGAATATCTTACGTGAATTTGCAGCCTATAATATCAATGTATAAATCTGCTCATAACGGAAAAGAACCGGAAAAGGTAACAGTGGAATATGAGTACACTAATTCATCAATTCCGACAATTGCAAATAAACAAACAAAGACTGTTACTTATAATTTGTATACAGGAACTTCTTCTAAATAATTAAAGGAGTCTTTTTATCAGAAAAGCTGCATTGTAAAGTCTTCTTGTAAGGCTTTGCAATGCAGCTTTTTCTTTCTGAAAAAACGCAAGGACGTTTGAATTAAAACGCAAGTGCATTTGATATAAAACGCAAGGGCGTTTTAGTTGAAACACAAGGACGTTTGGTCTCAAACGTAAGTGCGTTTTTTGAAGGTATCAAAACCCTTCATAAAAAGCGGCTTTTTTCACTTCGTTTTGCGCTATTTTTCAATGAGATTTGGTTTTTAGGAATACCGAATTTTAAATAGCTTGAAAAGATACCTCCCTCTTTCCTTAATCTCATACTTTTTTGTAAATTTGCAATTCGTTTCATCGCATAATGAAAAGAATTGGGAATGAATTATAAAGAATTGTTCAATAAAATGGCTTTTTTGCTTTCTTCTCCCAGTCGTTTTTGGGAAAAAGAAGCTACGGAAGGGCAGGGAAGCCGGATGATGTCAGAGTACGTTTATCCGCTTATCGGATTGTGCGGACTGTCGGAATTTATAGGTACGTTTATCGGGCGTGACGTCAGCACGGAGTTTTTTCAGTGGGCTTTGACTCGCTGTTGTGCCATTGCGGTATCGTTGTTTGGTGGTTTTTTTGTCGCAACTTATCTGCTGGATAAAATCAGCTGGAACTTGTTCAACAAGTATATTCCAAAGGAAACTCTCCAAGTGTTTGTGGGCTATTCCATGACGGTACTGTTTGTGCTCGATATTGTAAATGGACTGATTTCCATTGAGATACTTCACTGGATTCTTCAGCTCTATACGGTGCTCGTGGTGTTTGAAGGCGCACGACGCTTTTTGGAAATACCGGAAAACAAGTTGACTTCCTATACGGTTGTCGCCTCCATTCTGATACTGGTTTCTCCGGTGATGATAGAATTTGTGTTTAATAAATTGTCTGTAATTTTGAATTGATGAGACCTGTTTCAAATAATATTAATATCAAGAACAAGCGGGCGTCGTTCGATTATGAATTTATCGATACGTACACGGCCGGAATTGTGCTGACCGGAACGGAAATCAAGTCCATCCGGCAGGGAAAGGCCAGTCTGGTAGATACTTTCTGTTTCTTTTCCCGTGGAGAACTGTGGGTAAAGAATATGCACATTGCGGAGTATTTTTATGGCTCTTATAACAATCATACGGCTCGTCGTGACCGTAAGTTGCTGTTGACAAAGAAAGAATTGCGCAAGTTGCAGCGTACCTCTGATGAACCTGGCTTTACAATTGTGCCTACCCGCATGTATATCAACGAGCGGGGGCTGGCCAAGGTGGTCATTGCATTGGCCAAGGGTAAGAAACAGTATGACAAACGTCAGACGTTGAAGGAAAAAGAAGACAGGCGGATGATGGACCGTATGTTCAAACGCTAAATTAAATAATGGTGCACGAAAACTATGCAGACAAAGACGATACAACAACTGATACGGGAGCGTATCCTGGTGCTCGATGGAGCCATGGGTACGATGATACAGCAATATAATCTTTCGGAAGCAGATTTCCGTGGAGAACGTTTTAAGGATATTCCCGGACAATTGAAAGGGAATAACGACTTGCTGTGTCTTACTCGTCCGGAAGTAATAGAAGATATTCATCGGAAATACCTTGTGGCGGGTGCCGATATTATTGAAACCAATAGCTTTAATGCCACTTCGGTGTCAATGGCCGACTATCATGTGCAGGCTTATTGTCGGGAAATCAATCTTGCGGCTGCACGTCTGGCGCGTCGGTTGGCCGATGAGTTTACAGCATTGAATCCGGAAAAGCCGCGCTTCGTGGCGGGTTCCGTGGGGCCTACCAACAAGACTTGCTCCATGAGTCCGGACGTAAACAATCCGGCTTTTCGTGCGCTGACTTTCGATGAATTGCAGGCTGCTTATTGTGAGCAGATGGAAGCCTTGCTGGAAGGGGGAGTGGATGCCCTGCTGATTGAGACTATTTTTGACACGCTGAATGCCAAGGTGGCTATTCGGGCGGCTGAATTGTCGATGGAAAAAACCGGACGTAGGGTACCTTTGATGCTGTCGGTTACCGTGTCGGACATTGCCGGACGTACGTTGTCGGGACAGACGTTAGATGCCTTTTTAGCTTCTGTGGAGCATGCGGACTTGTTCTCTGTCGGGTTGAACTGCTCATTTGGTGCCCGTCAGTTGAAGCCTTTCCTGGAGCAGCTTGCTTCACGTGCGCCTTATTATATCAGTGCTTATCCGAATGCCGGATTGCCGAATTCGCTGGGACAATATGACCAGACTCCCGAAGATATGGCTGCCGAAGTGAAGGAGTATATCGAAGAAGGACTGGTGAACATTATTGGAGGATGCTGCGGTACGACGGAGCAATACATTGCCAAGTATCAGGATTTGATACAAGGAGTACAGCCCCGTGTGCCTGTGAAGAAGCATGCACATTTGTGGTTGTCGGGATTGGAGTTGCTCGAAGTTTCTCCCGAAATCAATTTCGTCAATGTAGGTGAGCGCTGTAACGTGGCAGGTTCACGTAAGTTTTTGCGACTCATTAATGAGAAGAAATATGATGAGGCTTTGTCGATAGCCCGCAAGCAGGTGGAAGACGGCGCTTTGGTCATCGACGTAAATATGGATGATGGTTTGCTGGATGCCGCACAAGAGATGACTACCTTCCTGAATCTGGTGGCTTCGGAACCGGAAATAGCCCGTGTGCCCATTATGATTGACTCTTCCAAGTGGGAAGTGATACGTGCCGGACTGAAATGTGTGCAGGGAAAATGTATTGTCAACTCTATCTCCTTGAAGGAAGGAGAGGAGGTCTTTATAGCGCATGCCCGTGAGGTGAAACAGCTCGGGGCGGCGGTCATCGTCATGGCTTTTGACGAGAAGGGACAGGCCGATACGTACAGTCGCAAGATTGAGGTATGCGAACGGGCATATCGTATTCTGGTAGATAAGGTAGGTTTTGCACCTGAAGATATTATTTTCGACCCTAATGTGCTGGCCGTGGCTACGGGTATCGAAGAACATAATAATTATGCGGTCGATTTCATTCAGGCTACCGGATGGATACGCAAGAATCTGCCGGGGGCTCATGTCAGTGGAGGGGTGAGCAACTTGTCGTTCTCTTTCCGTGGCAACAACTACATTCGTGAGGCCATGCATGCCGTATTCTTGTATCATGCCATTCAGCAGGGAATGGATATGGGAATTGTCAATCCGGCTACGTCTGTATTGTACACGGATATTCCGCAGGATATTCTGGAACGGATTGAGGATGTCGTGCTGAACCGTCGGCCGGATGCTGCAGAGCGTTTGATTGAAACGGCGGAACGACTGAAGCAGGAGAAAGAAGGTACAGCTTCTCAAGAAGGAAATGCATCGGCACAACTGCTGTGGCGGAATAATACTACGGTGGAAGAACGGTTGCAATATGCACTGGTGAAGGGACTTTCGGATTATCTGGAGGAAGACTTGCAGGAGGCGCTTTCACGTTACCCGAATGCAGTGAGCATCATCGAAGGACCGCTGATGGCAGGTATGAACCATGTAGGAGACTTGTTTGGTTCGGGAAAGATGTTCTTGCCGCAGGTGGTGAAAACTGCTCGAACCATGAAAAAGGCGGTAGCTATTCTTCAGCCTTATATTGAGGCCGAAAAGGAAGAAGATGCCCGCAGTGCCGGAAAGGTGCTGGTAGCTACGGTGAAGGGCGACGTGCACGACATCGGAAAGAACATCGTGTCCGTGGTCATGGCATGCAACAACTATGAAATTATAGACTTGGGTGTAATGGTGCCTGCCGAGAAGATTGTAGAAACGGCTATCCGTGAAAAGGTGGACATCGTAGGACTGAGTGGACTGATTACTCCTTCGCTGGAAGAAATGGTGCATGTGGTGACTGAACTTCAGCGGGCCGGACTGGATATTCCGGTGATGATTGGCGGGGCTACCACTTCGAAATTGCATACGGCACTGAAGATTGCTCCGGTGTATCACGCCCCGGTGGTATACATGAAGGATGCTTCACAAAATGCCTTGGTGGCTGCCAAGTTGCTGAATCGTGAGCAACGTCCGGCTTTTGTGGAAGCTTTGAATGAAGAATATCAGGCTTTGCGTGAAAAGAACCGTCAGAAAACGGTACAGACGGTTTCACTTGCGGAAGCTCAAAAGAATAAACTGAACCTTTGGGATTAATTATTTACTCATCGTATTATGAATGTACAGATAGAAGAAGGCTGGAAAAAAGCACTGGCGCCGGAGTTTGAAAAAGATTATTTTGTCCGGTTGACCGATTTTGTCCGTCAGGAGTATCAGCAGACTACGGTATATCCTCCCGGAAGATTGATTTTCAATGCATTCAACCTTTGTCCTTTTGATAAGGTGAAAGTGGTGATTATCGGGCAGGACCCGTATCATGGACCGGGGCAGGCGCATGGATTGTGTTTTTCGGTGAACGACGGGGTGGCGTTTCCTCCTTCTTTGCAGAATATATTCAAGGAAATTCATGATGATTTAGGTATGCCGATTCCTGTCAGTGGCAACCTGACTCGCTGGGCCGAGCAGGGTGTGCTGTTGCTGAACGCTACCTTGACGGTACGTGCTCATCAGGCTGGTTCACATCAGCGCAGAGGCTGGGAAGAGTTTACGGATGCCGCTATCCGTGTGCTGGCGGAGCAGAAAGAACATTTGGTGTTTATCTTGTGGGGTTCTTATGCGCAGAAGAAAGGAGCGTTTATTGACCGCAACAAGCATCTGGTATTGACTTCCGTTCACCCGTCTCCTTTGTCGGCTTATAATGGTTTCTTTGGAAACAAGCATTTCAGTCGCACCAATGAATACCTGGTGTCTCATGGAGAGACTCCTATCAACTGGTAAGAAATAACAGATTAATAAATACACAAAAAACGGGTGAAACTTCAAGTTTCACCCGCATTGATAAACTAAAAATTAAGTTTTATACGATTCCTTGAGCCATCATAGCGTTAGCTACTTTCATGAATCCGGCTACGTTAGCACCCTTCACATAGTTGATATAACCATCGGGTTCTGTACCGTATTTCACGCAAGCTTCGTGGATGTTCTTCATGATGCTCTTCAGCTTTTCGTCTACTTCTTCCTGGCTCCAGCTCAGCTTGATAGAGTTCTGAGTCATTTCCAGACCTGATACAGATACACCACCTGCATTGGCTGCCTTACCCGGAGCGTAAAGAATCTTAGCTTCCTGGAATACACGGATTGCTTCTGGAGTAGAAGGCATGTTGGCTCCTTCTGATACAGCAAATACGCCGTTTGCTACCAGTGCTTTCGCATCATCACCGTTGATTTCATTCTGTGTAGCAGAAGGAAGAGCGATATCTGCTTTTTCATTCCATGGACGAGCACCAGCTACATACTTGCAACCGTATTTTTCTGCATATTCACGGATACGTCCGCGGTAGAGGTTCTTCAATTCCATGATGTAATCCAGTTTTTCGCGGTCGATACCATCCGGATCATAGATGTAACCGTCAGAGTCGGACATGGTAACTACTTTAGCACCCAACTGAATCAGTTTTTCTACAGTATACTGTGCTACGTTTCCTGAACCGGATACCAGACAAGTCTTACCCTTGATGTCAATGTTACGAGTTTTCAGCATTTCCAGCAAGAAATAGATGTTACCGTAACCTGTAGCTTCCGGACGGATCAGTGAACCACCAAATTCACGGCCTTTACCAGTCAATACACCGCTGAATTCGCGAGTCAGTTTTTTGTACATACCGAACATGTAACCTACTTCACGACCGCCTACTCCTATGTCACCGGCAGGAACGTCAGTTTCAGGACCGATGTGGCGCCACAATTCCAGCATGAATGCCTGGCAGAAACGCATTACTTCTGCATTTGACTTGCCGCGTGGAGAGAAGTCAGATCCACCTTTACCACCACCCATCGGCAATGTAGTCAGTGAATTTTTAAACGTTTGCTCAAAAGCCAAGAACTTAAGGATCGATTGGTTTACGGAAGTGTGGAAACGGATACCGCCTTTGTACGGGCCGATAGCGTTGTTGTGTTGTACACGGTAACCCATGTTGGTCTGGATGTTACCTTTGTCGTCCATCCAAGTGACACGGAACTGGTATATGCGATCAGGAATACACAGACGTTCAATCAAGTTTACTTTGTCGAATTCAGGGTGTTTGTTGTATTCCTCTTCGATAGTTCCTAACACTTCTTCTACTGCCTGATGGTACTCAGGTTCATTGGGGAATCTTCTTTTCAGATCTTCCAGAACTTTAGCTGCATTCATAATTAAAAAAGATTATCTGTCTTATTTATTGGTTTTGAAAAATCACAGTAATATGTTTCTTTTTGTTTGATGTGCCAAAAATATAGATAAAAATTTATTTATGCAACAATAAATCAAGAAAAGTGAGAAAAATGCGTCAAAAATCCCTTTTTATCTATTTATTCGTGTTTATTTGTTTCTGCTTTTAAGTGATTTAATTACAGGGATAAACACCAAAGCTCCTGATATGAGAATCATAATGACAAGCGGACCGTCAATTTTGGGAGTAGAGGTGAGTACTAAAAAGCAAAGTGCAGCCCAGCATAAAGTAAGTACTACACATTGTGTATGATTGAGTGGTTTTCTCATGGTTTATAGAAAAATAATACACGGAGGAACGGTGGCAAGAGTGAATGTTTTGGCTTGCGGCTGCTCCTCCGTGTAAGGTAAAATAAATCAATAATGTTTATTGTGCTTTCTTCTTCTTGTCGACAATGGCATCAATGCAGGCGATAGCTGTGATATTGACAATATCGCGTACAGAACTTTCAATGTCGGTGAAGTGAATTGGTTTGTTCAATCCCATCTGAATCGGGCCGATTACTTCGGTTTCACTCATGCTTTGGATGAGCTGGTAGGTTGCATTAGCTGAACTCAGGTTAGGGAATACCAATGTGTTTACTTCTTTTCCTTTTAAGCGTGTGAAAGGATATTTCTCATCACGAAGGGCATTGTTCAAGGCAAATTTCACTTGCATTTCACCGTCAATAGCCAAATCCGGGTATTCCTGATGCAGCTGGTTGATGGCTTCGTGTACCTTAGCCGGACTTCCTTCTGCATCGGAACCGAAGTTAGAGTAAGACAGCATGGCCATTACCGGTTCCTGGTTGAAGAAACGTACAGCTTTAGCTGACAGTTTGGCAATGTCTATCAAGGTGTCTGTGTCCGGATGACGGTTAATCAATGTGTCGGCAATGAAATAAGTTCCCTTCTTGGAGTTCGGAATATGCATGGTACCGAAATGTTTGTATTCCGGCTGGATACCGATAACTTCCTTGGCAACCTTGATTGTGTTTGAGTACTTGGTGTACAATCCGGTTACAAAGGCGTCTGCTTCGCCGGTTTCTACCATCATCATGCCAAAGTAGTTGCGTTCGAACATCTTATCATTTGCTTCCTGGAAGTTGGCTCCTTCGCGGGCACGCTTTTCGCAGAGGATGCGTGCATAGCGTTCGCGACGTTCTGATTCACGGTCGTGACGCAGGTTGACAATTTCAATGCCCTCCAGGCTCAGGTCAAGTTCCTTGGCTAATTTTTCGATGCGTTCTTCGTTACCCAAAAGAATCGGATGACAGATACCTTCTGCTTTGGCTTCTACTGCTGCTTTCAGCATGTTCGGGTGAATACCTTCGGCAAATACCACACGCTGCGGGTTGCGGCGAGCTGTTTCATACAATTGGCGGGTCAGCTTGTTTTCCTGTCCCATCAGTTCTCTCAGGTGATTCTTGTATTCATCCCAGTCGGTAATCTGTTTGCGGGCTACACCTGATTCCATGGCAGCTTTAGCTACAGCCATAGATACTTCGGTAATCAAACGTGGGTCAACCGGTTTCGGAATGAAGTATTCAGGTCCGAAAGTCAGGTTGTTCACATGATAAGCTTCATTGACTACATCGGGTACAGGTTTCTTAGCCAGGTCGGCAATGGCATGTACGGCTGCCAGCTTCATCTCTTCGTTGATGGCAGTGGCACGCGTATCAAGTGCACCGCGGAAGATATAAGGGAATCCGATGACATTGTTTATCTGGTTCGGATAGTCAGAACGTCCGGTTGACATCAATACGTCCGGGCGGGAAGCCATGGCATCTTCGTATGAAATTTCCGGAGTCGGGTTAGCCAAGGCAAATACGATAGGATGAGAAGCCATGCTGCGTACCATATCCTGACTCAGCACGTTACCTCTGGAAAGGCCGAGGAATACATCGGCTCCCTTGATGGCTTCTGCCAGTGTGTGGATGTCAGTACGGTCGGTTGCAAAGTATCTTTTCTGTTCGTTCAGGTCTGTACGGTCTTTAGAAATCACCCCTTTACTGTCGAGCATGACAATGTTTTCCAGGCGTGCACCGAGAGCTACATATAATTTAGTGCAAGATACGGCAGATGCACCGGCACCGTTGACTACGATTTTTACCTCTTCAATTTTCTTTCCAGCTACTTCCAGCGCATTCAGCAATCCGGCACTGGAGATGATGGCTGTACCGTGCTGATCGTCGTGCATTACCGGAATGTTCAGTTCTTCCTTCAGTCTCTGTTCTATTTTGAAGCATTCAGGAGCTTTGATGTCTTCCAGGTTGATACCTCCGAAAGTAGGAGCAATGGCTTTTACCGCTTCGATAAATTTATCCGGGTCTTTTTCATTTACTTCAATATCGAATACGTCGATTCCGGCATAAATTTTAAACAGCAGTCCCTTTCCTTCCATTACGGGTTTCCCGCTCATGGCACCGATATCTCCCAAGCCCAATACGGCTGTTCCGTTGGAGATAACGGCTACCAGATTACCTTTGTCGGTATAGTCGTATGCGGTATCCGGATTCTTTTGGATTTCCAGACACGGTTCTGCTACTCCCGGTGAATAAGCCAATGATAAATCTCGTTGAGTTTGATAAGGTTTGGTGGGGACTACTTCTATTTTCCCCGGTTTGCCTTGTGAGTGATAGAGCAAGGCTGCTTCTTTCGTTATTTTTGTCATATTTCTTCGTTTTTTAGTTGTTTCAAAGAATAATGTATCGCGCAAATGTAGGAATAAAATAACAAATGGACTGTTTTTTTCTGAAAAAAACTATAAAATGAACTGAGGTCATTTGGGAGTATTGAAGATTTTTTGTCGATAGTTTTTGTCGATTGGTCTGATAATATTGGCTATATGTAATGATATTAGGGCATTATGGTTATTCTTAGTTAAAGCCACTTTCCGGGCCTTGATTTTTTTTCTATATTTGCACGATAAAAAACTAAAGAAGGGTGTAAAGTTTTCAGAGGAAAGCTTTATAAAATAGGATTAGAGAGAGTAAAAACCAAATTTTATATATGAATATAAGTATGAGCACAAAAAGAAACAGAAGTTTTTCTTCTAGCCGAGTGGCATTCTATGCATTGACTCTTTCGGTGCTGACTGCATGTGGAGGCGGTCAGGGGGGTATGAAAATGGGTGATGATGAATTTGCGGTTGAGACACTTGTATCTGCATCCAGCAATCAGACGACCCAGTATCCCGCCACAATCAAAGGTTTACAGGATATTGAAATTCGTCCGCAAGTATCAGGCTTTATTGTGAAATTGTGTGTGGATGAAGGTGCTACGGTCCGTAAGGGACAGGCTTTGTTCCAGATTGATCCGACACAGTATCAGGCTGCATACGATCAGGCTAAAGCAAGCGTAGCTTCAGCAAAAGCTAACCTGGAAACCGTTACATCAACTGAAGCAAACAAAAAGATGCTGCATGAGCAGAAAATCATCAGTGATTTTGAATACCAGACAGCTGTAAATAACCTGCTTTCTGCTAAGGCAAGTCTGGCTCAGGCTGAAGCTTCTTATGCGGCTGCAAAACAGAATTTGGGCTTCTGTACTGTAACCAGTCCTTCAGACGGAGTTATTGGTACTTTCCCGTATCGTGTAGGTGCATTGGTTGGTCCTTCTGCAGCTGAACCGTTGACAACCGTTTCTCAGATTGGTGATATGTACGTATATTTCTCAATGACTGAAAAACAGTTGCTTGCTTTGACTAAAGCCGGTGGTACATTGAAGGAACAGTTGGAAAAGATGCCTGCTGTCAAATTGCAGTTGTCTGATGGAACAATGTATTCTGAAGAAGGTAAGATTGATGCCGTAAGTGGTGTAATCGACCAGACTACAGGTTCTGTAAGTATGCGTGCGATTTTCCCGAACAAGCAGAATATCCTTCGTAGTGGAGGTATGGCCAACGTGGTATTCCCATACACTATGAGCGACATTATCTTGATTCCTCAGACTGCTACTCAGGAAATCCAGGACAAGAAGTTTGTATATGTATTGCAGTCTGACAATACCATCAAACATACAGAAGTACAAATCTCTAACTTGAATGACGGTAAACACTACATTGTAACTGGTGGACTGAAACCGGGTGACAAGATTGTAGTGGAAGGAGTACAGACTCTGAAAGACGGACAGAAGATTACTCCGATTACATTAGCTGAAAAAGATGCTAAATTCCAGAAAGCGTTACAAGACCAGCGGGATGGTAACATTCAGACAGCTTTTAAATAATAAAAAATGATTCTTATGGTGCTGGGGGAATGTGCTTGATGAAAACCCTCGGGACTGTAATTATAAATGGTATTTAAGGAATGAAACTAGATAAATTTATTAACCGTCCGGTACTGTCAACCGTAATTTCTATTTTGATAGTAATTTTGGGTGTGATTGGTTTGGCCACCCTGCCGGTTACACAATATCCGGACATTGCACCTCCTACCGTATCGGTAAGAGCAACTTATACAGGTGCGAATGCACAGACTGTGTTGAACTCAGTGATTGCTCCGCTGGAAGATCAGATTAACGGTGTAGAAAACATGATGTACATTCAGTCTAGTGCCTCAAACAATGGTTCAGCTGATATCAGCATTTATTTTAACCAGGGTACTGACCCGGATATGGCTGCGGTCAACGTACAGAACCGTGTGTCTATGGCACAAGGTCTGTTGCCGGCAGAAGTTACCAAGGTGGGTGTGACCACACAGAAACGTCAGAACTCTATGTTGTTGATTTTCTCTTTGTATGATGCAGAAGATAAGTATAACATTGAGTTTATTGAAAACTATGCCAAGATTAACTTGATTCCGGAAGTTCAGCGTGTAAAAGGTGTGGGTGATGCCAACGTGATGGGGCAGGACTACTCTATGCGTATTTGGTTGAAGCCGGATGTGATGGCGCAGTACAATTTGGTTCCGTCTGATATCTCAGGTGTATTGGCAGAACAGAATATTGAAGCTGCACCTGGACAGTTTGGTGAACGTGGTAATCAGACTTTCCAGTACACCATTCGTTACAAAGGTCGTTTACAGCAGACTGAAGAATTTGAAGATATTGTAGTGAAGGCTCTGCCTAACGGTGAAGTGCTCCGTTTGGGAGATGTAGCCCGTATCGAATTGGGACGTCTGGCTTATACCTTTAATAATACAGTAAACGGTCATAAGGCTGTAACTTGTATCGTATTCCAGATGGCAGGAACCAATGCGACAGAAACAATCAACAACTTGCTGGATGTAATCAGCAAGGCTGAAGAAAGCTTGCCTGCCGGATTGAAGATTAACGTGGCTCAGAATGCCAATGACTTCTTGTATGCGTCTATCCACGAAGTTATCAAGACTTTGATTGAAGCGTTTGTGCTGGTGTTCATCGTAGTATATGTGTTCTTGCAGGATATGCGTTCTACATTGATTCCGGCTATTGCCATTCCGGTAGCCTTGATTGCTACTTTCTTCGTATTGAAACTGATTGGATTTAGTGTGAACTTGCTGACACTTTCGGCGATGGTGCTTGCCATTGCGATTGTGGTCGACGATGCCATTGTGGTGGTGGAAGGTGTACATGCCAAGTTGGACCAGGGATACAAATCATCTCGTGAGGCTTCTATCGATGCCATGAGCGAACTCGGTGGTGCGCTGGTTTCTATTACATTGGTCATGATGTCCGTGTTTATCCCGGTAAGTTTCATGGGAGGTACAGCCGGTACATTCTATCGTCAGTTCGGTATTACGATGGCGATTTCTATCGCATTCTCTGCATTGAACGCGTTGACACTTTCTCCGGCATTGTGTGCTATTTTCCTGAAACCGCATGATTCAGAACACAAGCAGAAAAAGATGAGTATGGTTGATCGTTTCCATACCTCTTTCAATGCTGCATACGATTCATTGCTGAAGAGCTATAAGAAGCGTGTGGTATTCTTTATTCATAAGAAATGGCTTTCATTCGGACTGGTGGCTGCATCTATCGTATTGTTGATGTTCTTTATGAAAACCACTCCGACTGGTATGGTGCCGAATGAAGATACCGGTACTATCATGGGTGCTGTGACATTGCCTCCTGGTACTTCTCAGGAACGCGCTATGGAAGTGTTGGCCAAGGTAGACAGCCTGGTAGCTGCAGAACCTGCCGTTCAGTCTCGTACTATCATTTCTGGATATAGCTTTATTGGTGGTCAAGGACCTTCTTACGGTTCTGTCATCATCAAGCTGAAAGACTGGGAAGAACGTTCCATGATGCAGAATTCAGATATTATCTATTCTACTTTGTTCTTGCGTGCACAGAAAGTCATTAAGGATGCACAGGTATTGTTCTTTGCTCCTCCGATGATTCCGGGTTATTCAGTATCAAGTGATATTGAGTTGAACATGCAGGATAAGACCGGTGGTACGCTGGATCACTTCTTTGAAGTGGTAAAAAGCTATACAGCTGCACTGGAAGCACGTCCGGAAATCAACTCTGCGAAGACTACCTTCAACCCGAGCTTCCCGCAGTATCAGCTTGACATTGATGCGGCAGCTTGTAAAAAGGCAGGTATCAGCCCGAGCGATATTCTTTCTACCATGCAGGGATATTTTGGAGGTTTGTATGCTTCTAACTTCAACCGTTTCGGTAAGATGTATCGTGTAATGATTCAGGCTGAACCGGATGCTACTAAGAACATGGAATCGTTGAACGGAGTGAAAGTTCGTGGTAGCAATGGAGAAATGGCTCCTATCACACAGTTCGTAAGCATGAAGAAAGTATACGGCCCGGATATTATCAACCGTTTCAACCTGTATACTTCAATGAAGGTGATGGTGGCTCCAGCTTCTGGTTATACTTCAGGTCAGGCATTGCAGGCTATTGCTGAAGTGGCTAAGGAAAATCTTCCGATGGGATTCGGTTACGAATTGGGAGGTATGGCACGCGAGGAAGCACAGACAAGTGGCAGTACAACAGGTATTATCTTCGTACTTTGCTTCGTCTTCGTTTACTTGCTGCTGAGTGCCCAGTATGAAAGCTACATCCTGCCGTTGGCCGTATTGCTTTCTGTTCCGTTCGGTTTGATGGGTAGCTTCATCTTCGTCAACGGATTTAGTGCATTGGGAAGCATTCCTGCATTGAAGATGATTTTGGGAACCATGTCAAATGATATTTACATGCAGATTGCCTTGATTATGTTGATGGGTCTGTTGGCTAAGAATGCCATCTTGATTGTAGAGTTTGCTCTTGACCGTCGTAAACAAGGTATGAGTATTTCCTGGGCAGCCGTATTGGGTGCTGCAGCCCGTCTTCGTCCGATTTTGATGACTTCATTGGCCATGATTGTCGGTTTGATTCCGTTGATGTTGGCTATGGGTGTAGGAGCTCACGGTAACCGTACATTGGGTGCTTCGGCTATTGGTGGTATGTTAATCGGTATGATTTTCCAGATTTTCATCGTTCCGGTATTGTTCGTGGTATTCCAGTGGTTGCAAGAAAAAGTGAAACCAATGGAATGGGATAGCCTCGATGAAAGTGAAGTGGAAGCTGAAATTGAACAGTATTCTCCTAATACGCATAAATAAGATTGATAATGAAAAAACAGATAATAGGAATGATGTGTCTGGCTGCTATGATGAGCAGTTGCCACATTTACAAAGCTTATGACCGTCCGGAAACGATAGATGCCTCAGGCGTCTATCGTGACCCGGCTTCGGCAACCGATACACTGCCGATACGGCCAATATGGGAAACTTGCCTTGGAAAGAGATTTTCCGTGATGCCAAACTGCAGGCCTTGATTGAAGAAGGACTGGCTAACAATGTAGATATGCAGGCGGCTGCTCTCCGTGTACAGGAAGCGAAAGTGATGCTGACTGCCGCCAAATTGTCTTATTTGCCTTCCATTAATCTGGCTCCGCAAGGTACTACGACCAGTATGGGAGGTGGAAACTATGTAAAGGCATACCAGCTTCCGGTTGCAGCCAGCTGGGAAATTGACTTGTTCGGAAAGATTTTGAACACCAAACGTGGTCAGAAAATTGCGTATGAACAGAGCCAGTATGCGGAACAGGCTGTACGTTCACAGATTATTTGTGGTATAGCTAACGTGTACTATTCTTTGCTGATGCTCGACCGTCAGGTAGAAATTACGACCGAAACGGCTGCTATCTATAAAGAAAACGTACGAGTAATGGAAGCCATGAAAATTGCCGGTATGACAACCGAAGCTGCTGTAGCACAGATGCGTGCTGCCAGCCATCAGGTAGAGGCTTCATTGATGGATTTGAAACGTCAGGTGCGTGAAACAGAAAATTCACTTGCTGTACTGTTGGCTAAGGCTCCTCAGACCATCGAACGCAGTACATTGGACGAACAGGTTATGCCGGAAGAACTGGCTGCGGGCGTACCAATGCAGTTGTTGGAAAACCGTCCGGACGTGAAGATGGCTGAAATGACGCTTGCGGCTGCTTATTATACAACTAATTCCGCACGTGCAGCTTTCTATCCGGGCTTGAACATTACTGGTCTGGCAGGATGGACAAACGGTTCAGGTATTACAGTGGCTAATCCGGGTGAATTTATGCTGCAGGCTTTGGCTTCATTGGCTCAGCCTATTTTCAATAACGGTAAGCTGATTGCCAACCTGAAGGTTTCAAAGGCAGAAGAAAAGATTGCTCAGATGAATTATCAGCAGACTATTCTGGAAGCTGGAAAGGAAGTGAGCGATGCTCTGTATCTGTTCGATACACAGAATAAGAAACTGGTGGAAGACCGTGGACAGGTAGAGCAGTTGGATAAGGCGGTGACTTATACCAAGGCTTTGTTCCAGAGCGGAGATGCCACTTATCTGGAAATCTTGACTGCACAGCAGAATCTGCTGAGTGCACAGTTGTCAGAGGTAGCTGATAATTTCCAGCGTATGCAAGCTGTCATCAACTTGTACAGTGCGTTGGGAGGAGGAAGAAATTGATTAACCTTAAAATGAGAAAACTATGATAAGTCCTTTAGCTTATGTAGATCCGTCAGCCAAATTGGGTAAGAACGTGACGGTTCATCCATTTGCCTATATCGACAAGAATGTAGAGATAGGTGATGACAACGTGATTATGCCCTATGCCAGTCTGATGAGCGGCACACGTATGGGAAATGGAAATACAGTTTATCAAGGAGCTGTTGTGGCAGCAGTTCCCCAGGATTTTGCCTTTACTGGTGAAGAAACACTGGCTATTATCGGCAATAACAATGTGATTCGTGAAAATGCCGTGATTATTCGCGGTACACATGCTTCACATGCTACGAAAGTGGGTGATGGCAACTTCATCATGAGTGGAGCCCGTCTTTCTCATGACGTGGAAGTGGGTAACCGTTGCATTATCGGTAACGGTTCACAGGTTTCGGGCAACTGTATCATCTATGACAATGCCATCCTTACTTCCAATGTGCTGATGCAGGGAAATACACGTCTGGGAAGCTTCTCAGTAGTGCAGGGCGGATGCCGTTTCATTAAGGACATTCCTCCATATATTGTAGCAGCCCATGAACCGATTGCATTCTATAGCATTAATACAAAGGTGCTGGAGCATACCGGTTTTTCTGAAACCATTATCAAACACATTGCACAGGCATACCGTATCCTTTATAAGGCAAATACTTCTTTGCATGATGCATTGGGACGTATTCGTGAACAGATTCCTAACGGACCGGAAATTGAAAATATTATCCAGTTTGTGGAAACTTCAAAATTAGGAATTATTCATTGATGTAGATAATGGCAGGGCGAAGAAAGGAAAACGACCGTGAAGAGTTAAAGTTGCGTGTGGTGGAAACAGCTTCCAAATCTTTTATGACTTTGGGGATTAAGGCTGTCCACATGGACGATATAGCAAGTTCGCTTTCTATATCCAAGCGTACGCTTTATGAACTGTTTGGAGATAAAGAAGAACTTCTGCTGGAAGTTTTCCGTTTTTATCGTCATTGTATGAATGAGTATATGCAAGAGATTGCTTCCAGCGCGAATAATGTGCTGGAAGTAATCCTTACATTTTATGAGCGTAAGTTCAATGAGTTGTGTTCGGTAAACCCTCTGTTCTTTCGTGACTTGCGCAAATATTCCAAGGTGTTGGACTATATACATGATGACCGTCGCAGGGGAGATGCTGATGCACTGGCCTATTTTCAAAAGGGGGTAGAGCAAGGTATTTTTCGTAGCGACATCAATTTCCAGATTATTAATCAGGCCATGGCCATGCAGATGGACTTGTTGATTTATTCAGACATTACAGACCATTATCCGCTGGCCGAAATCTATAGTGAAATCACTATTCTACACATGCGGGGGATTACCACGGAAAAAGGTTACCGCATGGTCGATGATTTCTTGAAGAATATTCGAGAGAAACATACCAGATAATTTTGTACTTAAACTCCTCTATCTTTGACTCCTCGAAGATAGGATGCGGCTCGTCAATACTTGCGCTCAAAAGCAAGCTTTTGGCTTGGTATTGCTCTCACCTTTCACTATCTTTGCACCCAGTTTTAGAGGAAAGTTCATGAAGAATAAATTGTTATACACTTTTCTGTTCACCCTTCTGGTGGTGGCAGGTCTGTTTGCCATGCATTTTTTGCCGTCTGTCTCTTTTCGTGGCGAACCTTTGAGAAGGGTTGATTTGCTTTCAGACATTCGTATAAAGAAGGAAATAGCAGAACCTATGGATTCTGATACTTTGGTGCTGCCGCCTCCCGTAAAGCCTGCTTTTGTGGATACCTGCAAGAGTGGAATGGTCTGCATTGAAGAATATGCCGATTCTGCGGGGCGTGGAATGGAGTATTTCTATGAAGCTTTGGGAAAAGTTTCTTCTTTGGACCGCCCGGTACGTATTGCCTATTTCGGAGATTCATTTATTGAGGCCGACATCCTGACCGGCGATTTGCGCGAAATGTTGCAGAAGCGTTTTGGCGGATGCGGGGTGGGATATGTGCCCATCACAACGAAAATAGCTGGTTTCCGTCCTACGGTACATCATTCGTTTGGTGGATGGGGCAGTCACTCTATTACGGATTCCACCTATTTTGACCGTTCTCGTCAGGATATTTCCAATCATTATTTTATTCCTTCTTCGGGAGCTTATGTGAGCTTGAAAGGTGAGAAACGTTTCTTGTCGCATATTGACACCTGCGAAGTGTCTACCTGCTATTTCCTGACTTCCGATTCTTTGCGGTTGGCTGCATCTGTCAATGGAGGAGAGGCACAGCCATTTTCTGTGGGTGGAAAAGAAGAGTTGCAGTCTGTGTCTGTGAACGGACGTATCGGCTCTGTGCGCTGGAAAGTGGAACAGCTGGATTCTACAGCTTTGTTCTATGCCGTGACGATGGATCCGCGTCAAGGTGTGGTAGTCGATAATTTCAGTACCCGCGGAAGCAGCGGACAGCAGTTGGGTAATATTCCGATGTCGATACTTCGTCAGTATAACCGTCTGCGTACATACGATTTGATTGTGTTGCAGTACGGGTTGAATGTGGCTTCAGACAAGGTAATGAACTATACCTATTACAAGGATGCGATGAAACCGATAGTGGAGCGTTTGAAGACGGCCTTTCCGGAGGCTTCTGTCCTGATTGTCGGGGTGGGAGATAGAGAAAACAAGGATGAAAACGGCGAATTGCGTACCATGCCGGGTGTGAAGCGTCTGATTCGTTACCAGCAGGCACTTGCGGCAGAAACGGGTGTGGCATTCTGGAATATGTTCGAAGCCATGGGAGGAGAAGGGAGTATGGTAGAGATGGTGAACCATAAGCCTCAGATGGCCAATTATGATTATACTCACATCAATTTCAGGGGAGGAAAGCACATTGCCGGACTTTTGTTTGAAACGTTGATGTACGGCAAGGAACAGTACGAAAAACGAAAAGCTTATGAAATGGAGTGAGATACGTTTTTGGGGGATATTCTTCGGGTTCCTTTTGGGGGCATTGCCGCTTTTAGCGCAGGATGTGTTGCCGGAGAAGTCGCGTCCGGACCGTCATTCCGGTCATGTGTCCGACAGCGAGGCCATGCAGCAGCTGATGCGCTTTGTGGATGTCAGTAATCCGATGCCTGCCGGCTTTAAGGGAACAACTGAGAATACGATTACAGACCCTACGCATGAACTGGAGCCTTTCTGGCAGAAGCTTTCTGTGCTCGACCGTCCGTTACGTATCGTGCACATCGGCGATTCTCATGTGCGGGGGCATGTGTATCCTTATATTGTACGGCGTCAGCTGGAAGACGATTTCGGGCGGGAGGCCGTGCTCGATATGCAGGTGAGTTACCGTACTTCGGGACTGGCGCAGGAAACGGGGGCCGCAGGTATTGTGTATCACATAGTAGGAGTAAACGGAGCGACTTGTGCATCTTTTGCTACACCTGAGAATATTCGTCAGATTATCGAACTGAATCCGGACCTGGTTATTCTTTCGTTCGGCACTAATGAAGCGCATGGTCGCCGTTATTCTTCGGCAGAGCACTTGGCACAGATGGATAACCTGTTGGAAGAATTGAAGAAAGGATGTCCGCAGGCGGTGTATCTGCTGACCCCTCCTCCCGGAGCGTATGTCCGTAATGGCCGACGGGGCGCAAGAGTAATCAATCCTCGCACGAAATTAGTGGTAAAGACAGAACTGGATTATGCGGCTTCGCGGAAACTTGCTATATGGGATATGTATCATGTGGTAGGGGGTGAACGTTATGCTTGTCTGAACTGGAGTAACGGAAACTATTTCCAGCGCGACAAGATTCATTTTACACAGGACGGATATATTTTACAGGGATTATTATTACACGAAGCGATTATCAAATCATACAACAATTATGTGGAAACTCAACTGGACGGAACTTGGAATTGACTGGGACAGACTTAAGGATGTGCTGACGTACGATGCGTCGCAACCGATGATTTTCAGCAGTGGCTTTTTCTTGCTGCTTTTTCTCGGATTCAGCCTGATTTACCTGATTTTGCAGAAAAAGACTACGGCACGTCTGCTGTTTGTTACCTTGTTTTCTTATTATTTCTATTATAAGAGCAGCGGGTTTTATTTCTTTCTACTGGGTATTGTCACGGTGTCCGACTTTCTGTTAGCTCGCAGGATGGAGCAGACTGTACAGCCTTGGAAACGGAAACTGCTGGTGGTATGCAGTTTGTGCATCAACCTCGGATTGCTTTGTTATTTCAAGTACACCAATTTCTTTTATGAGATGCTGGCTCCGTTGTGGCACGGGCAGTTCGAGCCGCTGGACATATTCCTTCCGGTGGGAATTTCCTTCTTTACCTTCCAGTCGCTGAGTTATACCATCGATGTGTACCGTCGTGACCTGAAACCGCTGACAAACTTGCTGGATTACGCGTTTTATGTGTCCTTCTTTCCGCAGTTGGTGGCAGGACCTATCGTCCGTGCACGCGACTTTATCCCGCAAATTCGTCAGCCCTTGTTTGTATCATCTGAGATGTTCGGACAAGGCATCTTTTTCATTGTAAGTGGCTTGTTCAAGAAAGCGGTGATTTCAGACTATATCAGCGTGAACTTTGTAGAACGTATATTCGATAATCCGGGATTGTATTCCGGACTGGAAAACCTGTTTGGTGTCTACGGATATGCCTTGCAGATATACTGTGATTTCTCGGGCTACAGTGACATGGCCATTGGTATTGCCTTGTTGCTGGGATTCCGTTTCCCGCTCAACTTCGATTCCCCTTATAAGTCTGATAGTGTGACCGACTTCTGGCACCGCTGGCACATTTCCCTGTCATCCTGGTTGCGCGACTATCTTTATATCTCCCTGGGCGGTAACCGAAAGGGAAAAATCCGTACCTACATCAACCTGATACTGACCATGCTTTTAGGTGGTTTGTGGCACGGTGCTTCGTGGAACTTTGTGGTGTGGGGCGGATTGCACGGAGTGGCACTGGCCTTGCATAAGTTTTTCCGTAATTTATTGGGCCGGCCCAAGCAATATCGTAGCCGGGGAATACGTAAATTCTTTGCCGTGGTGCTGACCTTCCATTTTGTATGCTTCTGCTGGATATTCTTCCGAAACTCCACGTTTGAGGCTTCGGTGACCATGATTCGCCAGATATTTACAGCCTTCCATCCAGAGTTGCTGGAACAGCTCTTGACGGGCTACTGGAAAGTGTTTGCACTGATGGGAGTGGGCTTCTTGCTTCATTTCTGTCCCGACAGCTGGCAGAATGCGTGCAGCCGGGGCATGGTACGCATGCCGCTCATAGCCCAGGCACTGATAATGATTGCACTGATTTATCTGGTCATTCAGGTGAAAAGTAGCGATATTCAGCCGTTTATCTACTTCCAGTTCTGATGTGTGAGGTCGTATAGGCGTGTAAGGGTACAACTATTTTAGTTTTCACTCCCTATTTTTTCAGGAAAAAATTAGGAGAAAAGACTGAATAATTGTATTTTTGTCACGCTTTCGAAATATCCTTTCTCAAAAAAGGACGTTGGAAAGTGTGCTTATTGATATTTGCGCCCGTAGTTCAATGGATAGAATAAAGGATTCCGGTTCCTTCGATTGGGGTTCGACTCCCCACGGGCGTACATTTTTTTGGCGATTAATCTATTGAATTTCAAAGGTTTAATCGCTTCTTTTTTCTTAGATTCCCCATAGGATCCCCCAATACTCTGGTTTTCATAAAAGTATTTTTACCATCCATTCTTTTTTATTATTAGTGTCCGATAAACATATTCAATAGCCTGATTATCAGTATTGTTCTGATAGACAAGCCTCTTTATCAAAGTTGTTGATTAATTTAATGTATATCAATAAGTTATTGAAGGTTTGAAAAGTTTTATGAGGCTGTCTCAAAATGTACTGCACCCCAAAAGTTTTGTGTCTAACTTTTGGGGTGCAGTACAA
>ENA-OOQO01000187-OOQO01000187.1-human-gut-metagenome-genome-assembly--contig:-NODE-187-length-41502-cov-5.143750_pt1 | contig 41502 bp, 38 predicted proteins | sample MGYA00241088_ERZ501162 | MGnify/ENA primary metagenome ERZ501162 (study PRJEB25962, sample SAMEA2042497) | human gut metagenome | biome: human gut; feature: human-associated habitat; material: faeces... | reverse complement strand
CAAGTTGCAATATTCAAGTTACAAGACTCAAGTTACAAGACTCAAGTTGCAATATTCAAGTTATAATACTCAAGTTACAAGACTCAAGTTACAAGACTCAAGTTACAAGACTCAAGTTACAATAAAATAAATAAAAAAAAGGGCTTTACAAGCAAAATAAAATATGATATACTGTAATTAATAAAGTTATTGATAGTATGTTTTTATATGTTAAAAAGGAAGGAAGTAGTTAGTATGTTTGAAAAAATCAGTCGTTCAAAGTTTCTTAATGTGCATGAAGGTAAAAGAGTAACGCTTCTGGACGCTAGAAGTATGTCTGAAGAAAAACTGAATGAATGTATGAGTAAATTTGAAAATGTCAATTTTTATGAACAAGCAGTTGCACTGAAGGTGGATAAAAAGTACACCGGAATTTTACATAAATACTCTTCGGGATTTTTTAGAGAAATAGAAGATAATGAAAAAAGCTATGCGTCTTTTGCAAAAGGCAGTTATATTATGAGTGACAACAATAAATTCTCTATGCTTATTACTCCCGTCAATCCTATATTTGAAGACGACGAAAAATTATATAATGTAATTTTATATAGAAAAGAGAACAATTAATTAGAGACACTCTTATATATTTCTAATTAAATTCTAACTAGACATTGTTTGTTAACATGAGATATAATATAGATACAGAAACATATCTTTGAAAATTAAATATTGTAATTCGACGTGTGACTGGACATAATAGCACACTTGCTTTTTATTACTGGCACTAATAAAAAGAACGAATATAGCATGGCCTATGGTGCGACATAGGCTAGGGACGTTGGCACACCTGAAAAAACGAACAGGAATACATCGACTAACATGGTGGATAAATCTAATATTCAGAGAAATAATTAAAAAGTAGAATTAAAAGGTGTAATTGAAATGGAAAATAATAATGGAATTGACGCATGGGAAATAAAGATGTTACACAATATGACATTGTGGGGATTGATAACGCCCAAGATTGAATCAATCGTAGCTAGATATTCAAGCATGATTGATAATGCAAAAACTATTAATGATAAAAAACAGATTGAACATGAATTTATTGTTACTATGTATTCTTACGGTATCATTTGTGACTAGCATAGAAAACATATCAAGACACACTAGTTAAATAGTTAGATAGTTAGTAGTTAGTAGCTAGTTACCTGGTGTGTCTATTATTTTTTTTTATCAAGAATGGAGAACGAAGCTATGAATATTACGCTGAATGAAGAGCTTGAATTAGAAGGTGAGTATCGACACATAGCAATGAAAAAACTCAAAGAGACACTATCCAAAAAAGAAGAAAATGGAGAAGCAATTCATACGTCTATGGGCGCAGGTATTATTAATCACCTTTATGTGAACCTTGCAAGTAATATGAGAATCTGGTTAGCTGCGCAGCTAGCACCTAAACGGGGAGTAAAGCCTATGTATTATCAGTTTCTCAAGTATGCTCATGCACAATTTGAAGATGAAGATACATTTATTTCTATCTTGTGTCTTTCCCTTTTATCTAATGTAATTAATCAAATAGCTTTACCTAATGATAGAAGACATCCAACACTTACTAACATAGGGGAAAGTACGGGCCGACAACTCGTAGATGAAGTTCACTTGCAGGAATTTTTAAATTACTTGCAAGGGGATGAGTATCAATCTTATATTAATAGTGCAGTATTTCAGAAATGGCTTAAAACACATGACAAAAAAATGTTTGAATTTACTAACATCCCTATAGGTATCGCAAGGGGACTCAAGTCTCGTAATAGTGACTATTACAGGCGTTACTATGTCCAGCAGATTGAGAACAAAATAGTATCCGCAGGTATTCCATGGTCTGCCAAGAAATTTGATAAAAATGTATTTTTCACTTTAGGAAGCAAGCTAATTGAGGTTTTATTAGCGTCTACAGATCTTTTTGAACTGAAATCAGAAGGTGGTGATATTGATGAGCTACATGCTACTCAAAAATTTATGGACGTATGGCAGACCAATACAGACTATGTACTTCTTCATGCTTATAAAACATGTCCTACGATAATACCGCCAAGAACCTGGACAGATATAGATGAAGGAGGATATTATGGGGAACTTGCAACCTTTAATAACATTCTGCGTCTGTATCGTTTTCAAGACGGTGGCTATTATTATAAAAAGTACATGCAGAAACTTAAATCAGCAGATCTTGCGTCACCAATGAAGGCCCTTAATACTATTCAAAAAACGCCATGGAAGATTGATAAAAAGGTTCTTGAAGTAGCAAAAGAGCTTGTCAAAATGGGTGGGGATCGAGCTGGTCTTCCCTCAACTGAACCATTTAAAGGGCTTCCCAAGTTATATCATCCAACTGAAAAACAACTCAAGGAACATAAACATAAAGCCTATATGATATATAAAAAAGAAGCAAGTCGCAAGGGCAAGCTGATTAGAGTATTAGCTAACATCAAGACAGCTGATAGATTCAAGAACTACGAACGTATTTATTTTCCATGCAATATGGATTTTAGAGGTCGTATCTATCCCATTCCAGCTTTTAGCTTTCAGGGAGATGATCTAAATAAGGGACTTCTCCAGTTTGCAGATACACCAAAAATTACAGACCCAGCTAGTGAACGATGGTTCTTGATTGCAGGTGCAGAATTTGCAGGGATTGATAAAGTGTCTTTTGCAGATGAAATTAATTGGATTAAGAAGAACGAACGTAATATTCTTGACACTGCTTCAGACCCAATAGCTATGCTAGATTGGTGGGGAAATCTTGATGCTCCATTTGAGTTTTTACAGTTTTGTTTTGAGTATCAGAAAATGGTAAACTACAAGGCAAGTCATAATGGTTCTATCATAGGCTGGTCTACAGGCGTTCCGGTCGCTTTTGATGGAACATGCAGCGGATTACAGCATTTTTCAGCAATACTTAGAGATCCCATTGGAGCTGAGGCGGTAAACCTCAAACCATCTGATAAACCTCACGATATTTATGGTCAAGTAGCACAAATTGTTAATCAAGTCCTAAAATATGATTCAGAACATGGTACATCAGATGCCTGGGATGATGAAAAAAACAAGCTCAAGTTAGGTACAAAGACACTTGCACAGTTATGGCTTAACTTTGGTGTAACTAGAAAAGTTACTAAGCGTTCTGTCATGACACTGGCATATGGTTCTAAACAGTTTGGGTTTAGGGATCAAGTTCTTGAAGACACAATTAAACCTCATATGGATGAAGGTGTCTGGACAGAGAGCAATGCTAATCAATCAGCAGGATATATGGCTAAACTAATTTGGGAAGCAGTTAGAAAAGTAGTAGTTAAAGCCGTAGAAGGTATGGAATGGCTTCAGAAGGTGGCTAGAATGATCTGCAAGAATGAAAATGTGGTGCAATGGACAACTCCAATGGGTCTTTTGATTCATCAACCATACTTAACGCACCAAGTCAAGACATATCGCTTACGCTTTGCACAGACACAGAAGAGAATTTACGTCCCCTACACTTTGGGAAATATAGATAGCAGAAAGCAAGCTAATGCCATAGCACCTAATTTCATTCATTCTATGGATGCTAGTCACTTGCAGTTGACTATATGCACTGCTACAGACCAAGGTATAAACCATTTTGCGATGATTCACGATTCTTATGGAACCACAGTAGCAGACGCCGAACGGCTCTTCAAGACTATCAGAGAGTGCTTTGTGAAGATGTATACGGAACATGACGTACTTCAAGAGTTTGCTGATGAAGTATCACACCTAACAGAAAAGGAACTTCCTGAAATGCCAAGCAAAGGAGCATTTGATATTAAAGAAGTCTTAAATAGCCTTTATGCGTTCCATTAAAAGCTATAAAATGTCTAGTAATAGAGACACAGATATAGAAACTAATTGAGACACACAATAGGGGAAAGGGAGAAAGACTCTTTAAGATATCTTTAGGAGTAGTACTAGATAATCTTAATTCTAACTACTATATACTATCTATTATCTATCTATTAAAGATACTTAATATAAATATCTTAAAGAATATCTTAAAGAATATCTTAAAGAATATTTTAAGAGCCTTTTAGGATTACTATTAGTTATCTTATAAGGCTCTTTTTTGCTTTTATATTTAGTTAGTAGTTAGTAGCTAGTAGATAGTAGCTTTAAGAGTTCTTATGGTATCCAGACGACACCTGAAGATATAGAAGCTCTATATTTATCTATTGCTAAAACATGGTTTAGAATCCAGATAATTCAGCTGTGTGTCTATCAAACTGTGTGTCTGTTACTATTGCCTCCGGCGGATGCAATTGATAACAGCTCTCATTTAGCAGTTTACCAATTAATTGAGACACACAATAGAGAAGAACAGTTGTGAAAGGAGGTTGACAATCTAAGATGAGAACTAATACTAATTTCAAGAAAGGGGATCTGGTCTATTCACCATACTTTGGCTATGGAATAGTAACAAAGATTATGATAGATCGCTGTGTCTATCCTATCATAGTCACATGGTATGGAGAAAAAACATATTTAGAAACTCCCAGTTCATTCACAGAAGATGGCTATATGTTTAGTAAGGCTACCACAAACCCAAATCTCAAGATTACCGTAGTAGAAAGGATACACAATTATAGAAAGCTCTTAAAGCGCTTTAAAGAATTTTTTGAAGGTGAGTAAGTAAATTTATAAGGATGGCAAAAAATGGATGCACATGATACAAAATTCAAAGTAGGAGATCGTGTTCTTTCTTTCATGGATGGAGTTGGTGTCGTAGAGAAAATTTTTGATCCTAAAATTATCCCATATTCAGTGATGATAAGGTGGGAAAATAATGCAAAAGAAAAAGACTTTTACACAGCAGATGGCAAGTATTATGAGGATGATAGTGAACCTGAACATGATATTTTTTCTCTTGAAAGCTCCGAAGCGACTGATGAAGGCACTGTAGATCTCATGATGGATGCACTGCATAATAAGACAGAAGATGCTATCAATCCCGCTCATTACCAGACAAAAGGTCTTCCAGAAGCATATGAAATAATCAATCATTTAGCACATAAAGAGCAGTATGAGGGATTCCTGTGGGGAAATATTATTAAGTATGCATATTGCTATGTTCGAAAGGGGGACAAAGCAAAAACAGCAGGTAAGATTGCCTGGTATGCTAATAAGTTGTTAGATCTCAACAAGAACTAAATCGTTCAAAAAGTAGTCTATATTGGCCTGTATTGCGTTTGCGTAATGTGAATGAGTAATTTATCGTTCATGCTTTGCAAACGCAGGGAAGGGCTTTTTAAGGAGAAATAATGACATGAGAATTACCAATTTACAGGTCTATGACATGAATAACTCTATTAGAGCTTCTGGCTATCCAATGAAAGCCTATCTGGATGTTAAAGATCAGTATAGCTTTCTTGATAAAAAAGATTGGAGGAGAGCTGTGTCTTTGGCTAGTCGTGAGTCGAGTGAAGGGCATGATAACTTCTTGTCAGGTATCGTGGTGTCTTTTGACTTAACATGTTCTGTAAAGATGTGGACTGAGTTTGAGAGATACCATTTTGCACAGATAGTATCCAGTCAGTCTACGATGCACAGACTCGCAAAAATGGAACTTGATACAGCGTTCCTTCCATACACAGACCCAGTTATTGTAAATCGTCTTAAAGTATTGCAGAAGCAGTACACCGAAGAACCAAATGACACCAACTACCTTATTTTGCTATACTCTTGCCCTACTGGTTTGAATCTTACCGCCAGAGTAACAACTAACTATAGGCAGCTAAAGACTATGATTAAGCAGAGATATAATCACAAGCTTCCGGAATGGAGAGCTTTCTGTATAGAAATTGTATCTCAGTGTCCTCTTGCTAAGGATTTTTTTGGTATGATAGGAAAAGAAGAAGAATAAAAAGGAGATATAAGAAATGAGTATCGAAGTTAAGAAAGAAGTTTCCCCTCGTATTTTTGACAGGGTACACAATGATATTTATGGTTATGGCACGGTTATTGGTGTTGCAAAGCCAAATGTTCTTGTTTTGTTTGATAAGACAAATGGCGATTTTCATGCAGGTGGTGATTATAAAAGAGCTTGTGATTCATGGGTCGATGTTTCCAGTAATGTACGTACTAATAGATGCTATTGGTGTGCGGTGCTGGAGCTTTCAACTTCTTTAGATGAGACAGAGCGGGAGGAACGAAATGTGGCAGTATATCTTGTTCCATTTGATTCAGAAGACTATAAAGAACACCCTATTAGAGTAGTTGTTAAAATCCCATATATTCCTATGTTTAACGGCTCTATTGTTCTCCGTAACGAAAAGGGAGAGTGTCTTATTCTTTGTGACGATGGTGGTTATTGTTGGGTTAAGATTGAAAGACTTTCTTTACTTGCGGGGGCTCTTGGCACAGGTTCCTCCGATGCTTGGCCTAAGAAGGAAGAAGGAGCGGAAGAGAAAGATGAAGATACAGTAGCATCTCCTTATTACTATAAGATTGCACGAGTAGAGCCTAATGAACTTATGGGAGACCTCATGTCTTTCGAACAGCATGAAGGGTTCCTTTGGGGAAACATTATCAAATATACCTATCGTTATGGCAACAAAGGCGAAAAGGCAGAGACAGTCAAGAAAATTAGGAAGTATTGTGATATGCTTCTTGAGATTCTGGAGCCTAAGAGTGAATTGGAGGATTGATAGATATTGGAGCAGATGATTAGGAACTGTAACATTTTTTTTTTGGAATGAAAGGAAAAGAAGATTGTGAAACTACCAATTTTAAAAATTAATAAATTGAAAGAGCATGTGATGATTCCTAAAGTAATGACTGAGGGTTCTGTTGGTCTTGATCTTGCTGTGTCTGAACCCGCTACTTTCTTTCCGCATTATGTAACCAAAGTACATACTGGTCTTGCTATGGCAATTCCTAAAGGCTACCATGGGGAGGTACATATTCGTAGTTCGTGGGGAAAGCGAGGAATTAGGCTTGCCAACTGTACAGGAATTATTGATTCTGATTACAGAGGGGAAATTATTTTGATGGTCATTAATGATACTAATGACATATATTATGCTCCAGAATTGGAGCGAATTGCACAATTTATACTAGTTAAAGACCCAACATTTACTATTGAAGAAGTAAATGAATTAGATGAAACTGAACGTGGTATTGGTGGATTTGGCTCTACCAATCTTAAAGAGGAGGAATAATTATTATGTCTAAACATGATTTCACTAATGGAGTAACACCAAAAGGCAGCTTACTGTTTCCGCACATTTATGAACCTGAAACCTACGAAGGTAAAGATGTAGGCTATACAGTCAACATTAAATTTGACCAGAAAGAAACTGATGCTCTCATTGCAGTTATTGACAAAGAACTGGAAAAAGCTAAACATTCTATCAACCTTAAACCAGGGCAGAAATGGTCTGCTGAACCATTCCTTGGTTATAAAGAAGACAAGGATGGTGATATTGTCTTTAAGTTCAAAGCTAATTCGCACTACACAACAAAATCTGGAGATATGCATAAGGTTACTATCCCAGTATTTGATGCTCATGGAACACCAATCAAAGAACCGCTGTCTATTGGTAATGGCACTATTGCAAAAATTGCATACACTCTTGTACCATACTGGATTTCTAAGGTTGTCAATGGTATCAAACTTCGTCTTGATGCAGTCCAGATTATTGACTTAAAAGAATATGGGCAGAAGAGTGCAAAGGTTTTTGGTTTTGGTGAAGAAGAAGGCTTCTCTGCACCATCAGAGGATGCAGTGAATGCAGATGTTTCTTCATTACTTGAAGAGGCAGAAGAGGATGGAGACGTAGAGTTTTAATAATGAATAAGAGGTTTTTTAGTCGGAGAGGCGGATGGTCTAAGCATGTAGATACTACCTATCGTTCTGGTCTGGAAGATAAAGTTGCAGCACAACTTAGGGATGCCAAAATTGATGCAAAGTATGAGGAGTATCAAATTCCATATGAGATTCCAGCATCTTTGCATCACTATACACCGGATTTTGTTTTACCTAATGGTATCATTATAGAGACAAAAGGTGTCTTTGATGTAGACGATCGAAAGAAACATCTCTTAATCAAAAAGCAATATCCTAAACTGGATATTAGATTTGTCTTTTCATCATCTAAGACCCATATTTATAAGGGTTCAAAGACAACATATGCTGACTGGTGCAACAAATATGGATTCAAGTTTGCGGACAAATGGATTCCAGATACATGGCTTAGAGAAAGAAAGAGAGCTATCATAGGCTTGATTTATAATAAAAAGAATAAAGACACACAATAGAGAGAAAGGATTGAAAAGGATTGGCATTTGTGAATTTAAAATTTAGAAAGAGGGATGGCACTGACTATATCTATATCGTAAAAAAAGATCTTCATAATATTGGTATAACACCTCTTAGAAATAAATGTTTGAGGAGAGGGGGTCTTGACACAGGGTTTCATTTTATCGTTAGACCAAATGGTGAAGTGATAGCTGATCGAGTTGAATATGCACACGCTGGTTGGTGGTTTAATTTTCCAGAGAGATCTTTAGCTATTCTTGTAGACACCAATGGGGATGAAATGTCAAGTGCCATAAAGAAGGCTATTAAAGAGATCACTAATAAGTATCCACAAGCACAGATTTTGGAAACTACTGATGCAGGTGATATGGAGGACTGAGTTAAATGATAGAGCATGAAGAGAGTACCGCAATTCGAGTTCATCTTCCATGTCCAGATTGCGGTTCTCATGATGCTCTATGTGAGTACAGTGATGGACACACATATTGCTTTTCATGCAAAACGTATCATGGAGCAGAGGATGACAGAGAAGTGGATCGCAACAAGAAGATACTTCCAATAGACAATATGAAACTGGATTCACTGAGAGCAAGAGGGATAACGGAAGCAACATGTCAGGCTTACTCATATTACAAAGTAAGAATGGATGATGGATGGGCTCAGGTAGCTAACTATTTTGATGATAGTGGAGGGCTTGTTGGTCAGAAGCTCAGATATGCTAATAAGATCTTTAAGGTTAGAGGTGATATTTCCAATAGATTTTATGGACAGCAAAAGTGGGCTGGGGGCGGTGGTAAGAAACTTGTAATTACCGAAGGAGAAATTGATTGCTTAACCGTTTCACAGTTACAGGGCAACAAGTATCCTGTTGTGTCTATTCCGTTAGGCGTGGGGTCTGCAAAAAAGGTTTTTAAAGCAAACATGGACTGGTTAAACTCTTTTGAACAGGTAATTGTGATGTTTGACATGGACGAAGCAGGAAGGCAGGCAGTTAAGAGCATCGAGGGTCTGTTGAAACCAAATAAGCTCTATGTTGCTAATCTCCCTCTTAAAGACCCAAATGAATGTCTACTAAATGGTAAAGGTCAGGAAGTTATCAAAGCTATCTGGTCTGCAAAACCATATATGCCTGACGGTATCATTAATGGAAAAGACACATGGGAAGAGGTGTCTAAGGAAGATGATAGTGATACAGGATATCCGTATCCATGGAATATTGATCTCAATAAGATGACTATGGGTATCCGTAAAGGGGAGCTAACAGTACTTACAGCCGGAACTGGTGTTGGAAAGACTACCTTTGTTCGAGAGGTTGCCTATGACATGGGTGTCAACAACCATCTTAAAGTAGGAATGTTGATGCTTGAAGAAAATGTTAAGAGGACAGTGAAAGGTCTTATGTCAATTGCTGCTGGCAAACGGCTTTACATCAATAGACAAGGCTTATCTGATGAGGAGTTTAAAGCTGCTTTTAATAAGACTATGGGTACAGGTAACTACGTCCTTTACGAACACTTTGGGTCACTTGAAGGTGACAATCTGATGGATAAAATTAGGTACATGGCAGTAGGTGAAAAATGTGATTTCATTATACTAGATCATGTATCTATCGCTGTCTCTGGTATTGAAGGAGATAATGAACGAAAGTTGATAGATGTGCTTATGACTACCATGAGATCTCTTGTTGAAGAGACAGGAGTTGGTTTGATTGTCATTTCTCATCTTAGAAGAGTGCCAGACCAGCAGTCCCATGAAGAAGGGGGTGCTACTTCTTTGTCTCAGCTTAGGGGGTCGGGTGCAATTGCACAGTTGGCAGACACAGTTATTGGATTGGAGCGCAATCAGCAAGCAGATGGTAGAACGAAGAACCTTGTAAGAGTCAGAGTCTTAAAGAACAGATGGACAGGTGAAACAGGGATTGCCGGCTATTTGTACTATGATAGAGACACAGATCACTTGACAGCTGTGGATAGGCTTACTGATTTTGATATTAATGAAGATGATGAGGATAATAATAACAATTGTCCTTTTTAATAACTAAGGAGGAATTATGAAAGTAGATTGGAAAGATCGTGAAGTATCTATGGGTATCTTTAGGGCAAAGTATGCCAAGAACCCTGAAGAAACTCCAGAAGAATTTTGTGAAAGAGTAGCATCTATTGTGCGCCCAGAGCTTCACGACTTTGTTAAAGAGGGTCTGGAAAGTGGTACGTTCTGCTTTGGTGGACGTACCCTCTATATGGCAGGTAGACCAGAAGTTAAGGCATCTTCGTCTAACTGCTACATTATGCCAATGCCAGAAGATGACATTGCATCCATTTACAAGTCCAATGCAGAGATGGCTCGTATCTTTTCTCGTGGTGGTGGAGCGGGTGTAAACATCTCCAATCTCAGACCAAAGGGTGCAAAGGTAAGAAACGCAGCAGAGACTTCAACAGGGGCTGTGTCTTTCTTGGAGCTTTATAATACAACAGGAAACATCATTGGTGCTAGGGGGCGCAGAGCAGCTGAGATGATTATCCTCAACTGTGAACATCCAGACATTGAAGCTCTGCTTGATATGAAGGAGTCTGGAGCTAAGCTGGCATCTATGAATATTTCTGTCCTTTTCACTGATGAGTTTATGGAAGCCGTTCTGAATAATAAGAAGTTCCGTCTGCACTTTGAATGTAAAGACACTGGCGAGAACATTGAGAAGTTTATTGATGCTAGAAATTTCTTCACACACTTCTGTGAGGTTGCTTGGAATATGGGAGATCCGGGGGTGTTATTCAATGACCGTATTCAGCAGCATAATTTTAATCCTAATCGTCCTAGTTATCATATTTCTGCTTCCAATCCATGCAGCGAATTTCTTGGAGCTGATTATAGCTCTTGTAATCTCGGGTCTATTAACGTATACAGCTTTGTCAGAAATAAGTTTAGCATTGCTGCATTTTTTGACTACAAGGCGTTCTCGGAAGCAGTAGTAAGAGGCGTTTTAGCACTGAATGATGTTCTCTCTTATGGTTACGATAAGCAGCCTCTTCCAGAGAACAAGAAGTGCATTGATGATTGGAGACAGATTGGTTTAGGACTATTTGGGTTGGCAGATGCTATGATTGCTCTGCATATCAAATATGGCTCTGAGGAGTCTATTAAATTCGTAGACACGCTCTTAAATACCATGCATAATATGGCTCTAAAAGCGTCTGTAGATGAAGCAATCAAATTTGGTAGCTATGGTAAGTTCTACAAAGGTATCCTTCCAATGGTTGATAAAGACCTGATGTCTCCAGATGAACTGAAAGATGTTATGGAACATGGGATGGCTAATGCTTCTCTGCTGTCTATTGCTCCAACTGGATCTATGAGTCTCTTTATGGGCAATTACACTGGTGGGTGTGAACCTATCTTTAAACTTTACTATGACCGTTCTACACATAAAATGGAGAAGACGGGAGATCATTTCCGTGTCTATGCACGATCCATTGAGGATCTTCTAAAATACTATGATTGCCCTCTTGATATGACGGTAGAGGAAATCAAAGAGATGTTTCCATGGGTCGTAGAAGCACATGACATTCCATGGGCGAGTCGTGTAATTATCCAGGCAACAATGCAAAAATATGTAGACAATGCTATCAGCTCTACTGTCAACCTTCCACATGATGCAACTGTAGATGATATTTTCAATATCTATGTAGCTGCTTGGAGAAGTGGGTGCAAAGGTATTACGGTATTTCGTGATGGTTGTAAGCGAGGAAATATTCTTGGGGTTGAAGATACTAAGAAAGAAGAAGTACAGAAGAAGGAAGAAACAGCACCTAAGCAGCCAAAATGTAGTGGTGATGCGGATTACAGAATTTGTCCGAACTGTCATGAAAAACTCTTCAAAGTAGAAGGGCATTGTGGTTACTGTGTTGGTTGCGGGCATAGTGCTTGCATGGTTTAAGTGAGCATAAAGGAGGAAGTTAGGTATGCTTATCTTTGATATTGAGACTGATGGTCTGTTAGACACAATGACGAAAATTCACTGTATGAGTATATCTGATGGACACCATAATGTTACTGGTTATAGACCAGATGAAACTGAAGATGGAGTAAAGAGACTCTGGGAAGCTGTGAATAACGGAGAAGGAATTTGTGGACATAATATTATTAACTTCGATATTCCAGCTATCCAGAAGATCTATCCATGGTTTGATATACCTAGAGACAAGAGGCAGTATGTTGTAGACACATTAGTTCTGGCTAGACTGGTATTTTCCAATATTTCTGAGTCTGACTATGATGCTTTTAGACACAAGGAGATGCCGGGGGCTTTAATTGGGTCGCACACCTTAAAGGCTTACGGCTATCGTCTTGGTGTCTATAAAGGCACTTATGCAGAAGATACAGAAGATGCTTGGGCAATGTTTAACGAAGATATGCTGAAGTACAATAAGCAGGATGTAGTTGTTACGGAAGCTCTTTACGAAAAGGAACTGGAAAAACATTATCCTGAAGCTGCTATTGCCCTAGAGCATAAGGCTCAGTGGCTAATGACAAAGCAGGAACAGAATGGCTTTCCCTTCGATATTGAAGGAGCAAAGGAACTTGAGAAGACCCTTAGAGATAGAGTTGCTACTGTGTCTTCAGAAATCAAAAATCTTGCTCCCCCTATTCCTGGAAAAGTATTCATTCCTAAAAGAGACAATAAGAGACTTGGATACAAAGCTGGTGTCCCTATTCAGAGATACAAAGAGTTCAATCCTGGTTCAAGACAGCAGATTGAATGGGTCATTAGACAACATTATGGGTACAGTCCATCAAATGCAGACTTGTATGCAGAAGATGAAAGATTGAAAATTGATGAAACAACTTTTCATTTCATTGCAAAAGACAAAGAAGCTCCAGAAGAAGTTAGGGTGTTAGCTCCATTATTTGAAGAGCAGTTGATGCTTACGAAGCGTCTTGGTCAGCTTGCAGATGGAACGCAGGCATGGTTGAAGTGTGTGAAAGGAGATGAAAAGATTCATGGAAGAGTCAATCCTAATGGCACTGTTAGTGGGCGTGCTACTCATTCTCAGCCTAATGTTACTCAGGTTCCTCATGCGTCCAGTCCCTATGGCAAGGAGTGTCGTAGCTTATTTGGGGTGCCTAAAGGGTGGATTCAGGCTGGCATGGATGCTTGTGGTTTGGAGCTTAGGTGTCTATCTCATTTCCTATACCCTTATGATAATGGTGCATATGCTCATGAAGTAGTTCACGGTGACATTCATACAGCCAATCAGAAAGCTGCTGGTCTACCTACAAGAGATAAAGCAAAGACGTTTAACAATATGGGCGTCTATAAATCCATTGAAAACGGTGAAACTCTTACTATGTAAGACAATACCGTGCGAAGCCATCCAACTTAAAGGAGGTGATATTGTGAAGAGATGTATAATATGTGGAAAACTTTTGCCTTTAGAAGCATTTCATAAAAGTGCTAGTAATAAAGATGGGCATGATAATAGATGCAAACATTGCAAAAGTATTATGGCACATAACAAAAGAGAGTCTGATTATTTCAGGCAATACTGCATAACGAAGAAGAGTGAGTGTAAACACAAAAACATTCCTTTTGATTTAGACCCAGAGTATTTAGAAGAAATATGGACAGGAGAATGCCCAATCTTCCATGTACCTTTAAGCAAAAACCATAAAGGTAGAGGGTCTACGTATTCAGCGCATTTAGATAGATTTTACCCTAATAAGGGGTACGTCAAAGGAAATGTAGCATGGATAAGTGGTAGAGCAAACCGAATCAAATATGATGCAAGTATCAAAGAATTGAAACAGATTGTAAGTTGGATGGAACGTGTAACGACTATTCCGAAAGGAAGTACACCTAAGCAGGTGGAAGCGGTGGATACAGAGGATTCTGTAAAGAGATAGTCTGTTCTATATGGTGACATATAGCGGTCGAAAGACGCTTTGTAACTAGCGACTACAGGGGAACACAAAACATATACGCATTTTTATATGGTGCTGGTGATGAAAAGATGGGTAAGCTCATTGGGGGTGACGCAAAGGATGGTAAGGCAATTAAGAAAAAGTTCTTGAAAGCTAATCCAGCTATTGTGCAACTTCGAAAGGCTATCCATGATTGTTTGGTAGCAGAAGAGTATCGTGGAAAGATCATTAAGTGGCATAGAAAGTACCTAAAGGGTCTTGATGGTAGACACTTGCATGTTAGATCTGTTCACTCAGCTCTTAACTTACTTCTACAATCTGCGGGTGCTTTGGTCTGTAAATACTGGATCGTAAGAACAGAAGAGCGTTTAATAGCTCGGGGGCTAAAGCATGGCTGGGATGGTGATTTTACCTTAATGGCATGGATTCATGATGAAGCCCAGTATGCTTGTAGAACTGAGGAGATTGCTAACATAGTGATCGAAGAAGGGGAGAAGGCTATGAGAGACACACAAGCCCATTTTAATTTCAGAGTGCAGTTGGATGTTGATGGAATGAAAGGCAAAAACTGGTATGACTGTCATTAACAAAAGAAAACGGAAGGTGTTTATTTCTTGAATAAATATTTGGAAATACTTTGCAAGATGATGCAGAAGCAGTACAGACTTCAGAGTGACTTTGCCAGGGAACATGCTTTTATTATTGCAGAAGCTGCTTCTCGTGGTCACATTTCTTCGGTGTTGTCTGGGATAGCTACAAACTCTTGGTACGTTACGGCAAATGGATTTAAGCTATTGAAGAAGGAAGGATATTTATAATATGCTCTACATTCTTTTAGATGCCGATATGTTATGCTTTGTGTCTTGCTCTTCAGTGGAGCGAGAGATAAATTGGGGGGATGGGCTTTGGACTCTTCATGCTGACGCTAAAGAAGCTGAGACACAGGTAGATGATCGTATTGAAGGAATTGTCACTACTATCTTGGATAAGCTTAATTATGAAGGTGAATACAAGATCATTATGTGTATTTCAGATCCCGAATCTAACTTTAGAAAAAAGATCTTGTCTACCTACAAAGCTAATAGAATTGGTAAAAGAAAACCTGTTTGCTACTCTGAGGTACTCACATGGATTAAAATGAATTACAATACAAAGATGATTTCTACTCTAGAGGCAGACGATGTAGTTGGTATCTTGGCTACCCGATTCAAAGGTCAGGAAGTTCATAGTTCAGGTGACAAAGACTTTAGGTCTATTCCGGGCATATTCTACAATTTTCTTAAAGGGGAACTGTATCACATCTCTGAGAGAGAAGCCGACAAATGGTTTTATACCCAGACCCTCATAGGGGATCAGGCTGATAATTATAATGGGTGTCCGGGCATTGGTGAAAAGACAGCAGAAAAGATTTTTAAGAAGGAGGGAGTATCATGGGGGACGGTGGAGAAAACATTTCTAAGAAAAGGGCTGACGAAAGAGGATGCTTTACAGCAAGCAAGAGTAGCTCGAATTTTAAGAGACACAGAGTACAGAGATGGAAAGATACATCTCTGGTGCCCATCGAAGTAGACCCAAATGATGATAAGACCCTGAAATATATTGCATCTAAGGTATTTGAACAGATGCGTTCACTCCATTCTAAGCCTGGCAAGACCTATGCTCATCTGGGGGCTATCTATGATAATCTTTATTTGTTGGCAAAAGCACATCACCTTATTCTATTTAGGAACACTAGAGGCCGAAATATTGGTGTCTTAGCTTTTGACATTGGAATACCTTGGTACACACATTACACATGTTTCAGTGAAGTTTTTGTTTTAGGATTAGACCCATCTTTCTATGGATTTGGTCGAGTAGCTTTGCAGTATATGAAGAAAAAAGCTAAGGATCTTGGTTGCTCTATTATGGAGACAGGAGCTTCCATGACTGATGACCCTAAGATGATTGAAAATCTTTATAAGAGGCATGGTAAGTGTAATTTTATGTATTCTTGCTTTGTTTGGACATTACCTATTACTAAGTCTATGACTGGGACTATAGAGTATAATTAATTGAGACACTATCCATAGTGACTAATTGAGACACTCATTAGAGGAGGTATACATTTTGGATAACATTAAGATTCCTTATGTACATGAAAATATTGTGAAGTATCTTGATAACTTGTATAACTTTGATTCTCTGTTGTATACCCTTAAAGATGAACCAGCTGAATACAAGATTGGCTACATTAAGGGAGCTAGGGATATTATCAATCATTTACGGTCAATTGCTGAAGAGCAGAATGAGAGGTGATATGGTGTGTTTTTGGAGTACACCTAAAATTCCCAAACCGTCTGTTACTGCCAGAGAGCTAACACCTTCTACTGAATCCTCCACACCAAACTCTCCTGTATTTGGGGGTACGGATGATTGGAAGCAGAAACGAAGAGGTTCTCAGGCATTACAGATCAGGCGGGGAGACACAAGTATGAATAATAAAGTTAATGTAAATGACACAGGAGGTTGGAATATTTAATTATGGGAAAAGTTGGTAAAGTTATCTCAGCGCCATTCAGAGCAGTTGGTAACCTTTTTGGTGCAGGTGGCAGAACCACAACTGTGCAACAGTCAACAGCTTCAGCAGCAGCTCCAGCAGCAGCAGACGCACAGAATAATGACACAAACATAGACACTGATGCAGCTAAGCGTAAGAAGAAAGCTATGGGCAAAAAGAGTCTTATGATTGGTACTGGTTCCGATTCGGCCGGAGGTGGCACAACAGGAACTGGTCTTAACATTTAAGCAGGGTGATAAAAATAATGAAGAAAGAAACAACTTTTAATCATGAAGAGACAGCAAAGTCTATTTATGAAAGGTTGTCTTCTGATCGCTCTCCATATGTAACTAGAGCAGAAGATTGTGCTACATATACAATTCCTTCACTCTTTCCTAAAGATGGTTCTAATGGGTCTTCTACCTTCGATACGCCTTACCAAAGTATTGGGGCTAGAGGTGTAAACAATCTAGGGTCTAAACTTATGTTGGCTCTGTTTCCTCCGAACGACACTTTCTTTAGACTTACACCTGGTGACGATGCAGCAGGTGACCTTGCGAATCATCCTGAAATGAGAGAGCAGGTTGAACAGGCTTTAGCTAATCTTGAACAGAAAGCAATTCAGTATGCAGAGACACATCAATATAGAGTTACCCTTGCAGAAGCTATTAAGGTGTTGGTAGTTACTGGCAACTGTCTGCTCTTCTTACCTCCAAAGGAAGGAGGGATGAAGCTCTATAAGTTAAATTCTTATGTTCTTCAGAGAGATGCTTTAGGTAACGTAGTACAGCTTGTAGCTATGGATAAGATTGCCTTTGCTGCTCTTCCAGATGATGTAAAGGGTATGGTAACTCGTGGTGGGGAAGATAAGAAACCAGAAGATATTATTACTCTCTATACACATGTCTATCTTAATAAGGATGTATTCTACTCTTATCAGGAAGTTAATGGTGAGGTAGTGAAAGGGTCTGAACAGCAATATCCAAAAGAAAAGACACCATGGATTCCTTTACGTATGGTAAAGGTGGATGGGGAGTCGTACGGCAGATCTTTTGTAGAGGAATATCTTGGTGATCTTAGATCTCTTGAAGCCCTCTCTAAGGCGATTGTGGAAATGTCTGCAATCTGTGCTAACGTACTCTACTTAGTCAACCCTAACGGTATTACAAGACCCTTTAAGTTGGCAAAGGCTAAATCGGGAAGCTTTGTACCAGGAAGACCAGATGATGTACAGGCTCTTCAGTTGAACAAAGGAGCAGATCTTCAGGTAGCAGCATCAACTGTTACCATGCTCTCTGACCGCTTGTCTTTTGCATTTATGCTTAACTCAGCTGTCCAGAGGAATGGGGATCGAGTAACTGCCGAAGAAATCAGGTACATTGCATCGGAGTTGGAAGACACATTGGGTGGTGTCTACTCTATTCTCTCTCAGGAGCTTCAGTTGCCTCTTGTAAGAAGACTTTTGATACAACTGGAAGGAGCTGGTCAGATCCCAGATCTTGAGGGGTTGGTTGAACCAACTATTACTACTGGTCTGGCTGCTATTGGCAGGGGTCACGACTTCAATAAAATGATGACATTCAGTCAGATTGTTAGTCAGAATCCAGCAATGGCTCAGGTTATAAACTGGACTGTTATGGCTGAAAGAATGGCTAATGGTCTTTCTATCAATACTGAAAACTTGATTAAGACACCAGAACAGCTTCAGCAGGAACAGCAGCAGAGCCAGATGGCAGAAATGGCTACAAGAGCAGCACCCCAGATGGCTGCTGGTATGATGAAAAATGAAGAAGGAGAATGATTATGGAAGGTGAAGAACAGGTAATGAACACTACTCCAGATGTAGATGCTGGTGAAGTGGTTGATACAGGAAAGACTTCTGAAAAGGAAGCTATTGATACTCTTGAAGAACATAAAAATGTTGAAATCACCGACAATGGAGAAAAGGTAGACACAAAAGAGAAAGAGTCTCCAGAAAAGAAAGCTGAAGACAAAACTCCTGAAGAGACTATTAAGGAAGTTGAACAGGGTGTCAAAGACCAGAAACAGGCAGAGCAGGATGTAAAGAATGATCTCTCTGCTAAAGGTGTTGACTATGATGCTCTTTCTAAAGAGTATGAAGAAAATGGCAAACTTTCTGATGAGTCTATGAAGGCTCTTAAAGGAGCGGGATATCCTGAAACTGTCGTAAAGGCATTTATAAAGGGATTTGAAGCGCAGGTCAATGAGTTCACTAATGCAGTCTATAAGATGGCTGGTGGTGAAAAGGAGTACGGTAGGCTCTGTGAGTTTATCAAAGGTCTTGGTGAAGCTGATGCTCAGGCATTTAATGAAACCATTGACTCTGGTAGTCTGACTCAGCTGTCTGCTCTTATCAATGGCTACAAAGCACAAATGACAACTAAATATGGAACGTCTAATCGCTCTATCCTTGGAGGTGCTAATACGGTCGAAAACAAAGGCTTTAATAGCAAAGATGCTATGGTTAAAGCCATGAACGACTCACGTTATGGTGTAGATATGGCATACACAGAAAAGGTACAGCGTATGACAATGCAGTCCACATTCTTGGGCTAATTATTATTTTATTTTTTATTAAAAGGAGTTGATTTAATGGCAGATATAACTGTCGCACAGCCCGGTCTTATTCAGGGTACTTCTGATGCACTGGGTGCTTATCTGAAGGTATTTGCAGGTGAAACTCTTGCAGCCTTCTCTCGTTCTTCCGTTACTATGGGGAGACACATTGTTCGTACTATTTCTTCAGGCAAATCTAGTCAGTTTCCAGTTTTTGGTCGTGCTGATGCTGCTTACCTGAAACCTGGTAAGTCTCTTGATGATATTCGTCAGAACATTCCAACTGGTGAAAAGGTAATCGTAATTGATGGTCTTTTGACTACTTCTCAGATGATTCCAGATATTGATGAAGCCCTGTCTCACTTTGATGTACGTTCTGAATATACCAAACAGATGGGTGAAGCACTTGCTCTGAAGATGGATGGAGCTGTCCTTGCTGAAGCTGCTAAGATGGTAGTAGCTAACAAGGAAAATCTTACTGGTCTTGGTAAAGGTGAAATCATCACTAAAAAGATTGCAGCAGCAGATATTGGTGTTACCGAAGCTGAAGGTAAAGCTATTGTTCAGTCACTTCTGGAAATTAAGGCTAAAATGTCTAATAATTACGTTCCAGAATCTGAACGCTATGTCTTCATGACACCGACTGCTCGTACCTCTCTTATTGCATCTCTTGTGGCTATTAATCGTGACTATGGTGGTGTTGCTTCTATTACGGAAGGTGACATTCTCCGTATCGCAGGGTTTGATATCATTGAATGCCCACATCTGACTATGGGGGGTGCTGAAGTTAATGAGGGACTGCTTCAGGGTACAGGTCATGTATTCCCGGCTGATTACAAGGATAAATGTGCCTTCATTGCAATGCACAAGTCCGCAGTCGGTACTGTGAAATTGCGTGATCTGAAGCTCGAACGTGCAAGACGAGCTGAATATCAGGCTGATATGCTGGCTGCTTCTTATGCCGTTGGTCATGGTGGCCTTCGTCCAGAAGCAGCTTACATGGGATGCATTGAAGCATCTGTGTAATGGTTAGTCGAGTATAGAGATATACTCAAAATATAAAAAGGGGTCGTATAGCTAATACTGTATGACCCCTTATATGTCCCTTTAGTTTAATGGTAGAACACTTGTAGATTTGGGTTCGAGTCCCAAAAGGAACACCACAACTATTTATTTATTTTAAAAAGAAAGGAGCTACTATGATTCTTACATCTAATAAAGCTCTTGAAGCTATCAATGATATGTTAGCAGCGGTAGGAGAAGCTCCTGTCAATTCTCTTGAAGACTCACAGAATGTCGATGTTGAGAACGCCATTAGAATCTTAGAGAGAGTCAACAGACAGGTGCAGTCTAAGGGGTGGTCTTTCAATCATATTGAAGACACCTATCTGAATGTTGATATTTTGACTAATAAAATTAAATGGCAGGATGATCTTCTTTACATTGTAGGAACTGATGGCACAAAGTACATCCAAAGGGGAGACTATGTATATGACTTTGATAATCAAACAGACACATTTGACTCTAACATTGAAGTAGAGATTATTAGACTCGTAGACTTTGACTACATGCCTTCAGTAGCTAGAGACTACATTGTAGCTAAGGCATCTCGTATATTTCAGTCTCAGACGCTTGATGATGATAGCATTGGTCAGAATCTTATGTATCAGGAAAAAGAAGCATGGGCAGCACTTCAGGAATATGAAATGGAACTTGGAGACTATTCTATGTTTGGTATTCAGCCTGTACAGATCTTAAAGGAACGATAAAATGAAAAATACACGAATTTCACAGACCATTAAGAACTTAATATCTGGAATTTCTCAGCAACCAGATCTTCTTAGGCTTCCTGGGCAGCTTGCTCAGCAGGTCAATGGATTCTCTACGGAGTCTGCTGGCCTACAAAAAAGACCACCAACCCTCTATGTGAGTGATCTGGGGTCTGAACCTACTAATGCCAATTCTCTGGTACACATTGTAAACAGAGATGAAACTGAAAAGTATGTCATGCTCTTTGATGGGTCTTCGGTAAAGGTCTGGGATGATCATGGTAAGACATATGATGTAAAATACGAAGGAGATGGGCAAGCATATATTACAGTTGATAATCCTAAAAAGTCTATTAGACTTGTCACCATTGCTGATTATACTTTTATCGTAAATAGAGACAAAGTAGTCAAAATGGGGAATACTCCAGTTCCATATTATTGGGATGATCATTCATGCCTTGTCAATGTCAAATCTGGTCAGTATGGTAGAACATACCAGATTATTATTAATGGACAAACGATTGCATCTTTTACAACTCCTAATGGGGATAGTGCAGATCAGACTCAACAGATTGATACAAACTACATTAGAGATCGTTTAGCAGATTCAGCTGCTTCTAATCACTGGAATGTAGAAAAATATAATTCATGCTTGTACTTACGAAAAGATGATGTGAGTATTCAGAGTGTCAAATGTATTGATGGTTTCAATGGGTTTGGAATGTTTGGTTTCTTCCATACAGCCCAGAAGTTTACAAACTTACCTACGGAAGCTAAAGACGGCTATACATTAAAGGTATTGGGGGACAATGGGTCTGGTTCAGATGACTATTATGTCTCATATAAGGCTTCTGAAAACGTCTGGAAGGAATGTGCTAAGCCAGGTATTATTGCAGGTTATGACAACTCTACAATGCCACATGTCATGACCAGAAATGCCGATGGTTCATTTACGGTAAAGCCAGCAGAGTGGGATGATAGAGATACCGGGGATGAGGACTCAAACTCTAATCCTTCTTTTGTTGATGGAAAGATCAATGATGTATTCCTCTTTAGAAATCGTTTAGGATTTATTAGCGGTGAAAATATTATCCTTTCTAGATCAGCTTCCTTCTTTAATTTCTGGATGGGGTCTGCCGTAGAGGTACAGGATACAGACCCGATTGACTTGGCTGTGTCTAATAATGAGGTAGACACACTTTATCACGCTGTACCCTTTGCTCAGGACTTGGTACTGTTTTCAGCTAACTCTCAGTTCATTATGGAAGCTAATGGGGTATTGACACCTCAGAATGCTGCTGCTCCTCTAGCTACTCAATTTACTTCGGCTAAAGAAGTAAAGCCAGTGGGGGCTGGACGAAGAATGTACTTCATAGTTAAGAGAGCTGAGTTTTCTTCAATGAACGAATACTATACCATGAATGATACGCAAGGTACTAAAGATGCACAAGATGTATCTTCCCATGTACCTTCGTTTATCCCTAATGGTGTATATGAACTGTGTCCTTCTAACAATGAACATATATTACTTGTACTATCTTCTGGTAACACTTCCAGAATTTATGTGTACAAATATCTGTTCTCTGAAGAATCTCGATTGCAATCTTCTTGGTCTTATTGGGAATTTAAGGGAGCAACTATTTATGGTGGGGGTTTCTTTGATTCTACTTTCTATATGCTAGTCTCCAGAGCAGGGGAGTTGTTCATGGAGAAGATGATTTTCACCTATAATACTAAAGACTACAATGATGAGCCTTATAGAGTATTTCTGGATCGTAAAGCTGTGTCTGCTCCAATTGCTGATGAGAATTATGACGACATCAATGATAAGACTCATCTTCATATTGGTAATGCTTATGGTAATCATTTGTCTACTGGTGCAACTTATGGTATAGTTACATCTGATGGACACTATTATGAATTTAATTATAATGACGTAAAGAACGATAATGTATACATCAATAAAGACCTTAGGGGACAAAAGGTCACTTTTGGAGAAATCTTTACGTTCTATGTTCAGTTTTCTCAGCTTATCATTAAGCAACAAGGAACATCTGGCATTGTAGCAGAAGATGAAGGCAGACTTCAGGTTTCTCGAATGAAGATTAACTTTGAAAAATCTGGTTACTTTGAAGCACAGGTTAGGTATAACGACTCCAGATCTCCACATGTATATTATCATACTGCTCGTATCTTAGGAACATCTAGTAATAAGATGAATGTTATGCCAATGGAAACTGGGTCTATGATTATTCCTATAATGAGTAAGAATAATAACTGTCAGGTATCTATTAAGACACAAGCTCCAACTGCTATGTCTCTTATGGGATTCACTTGGGAAGGTAATTACATCAAGAGGACTAGAACTATATGATAACTATTGATAAAGCTACAGAAAAAGATATTTTGGAATTTGCTGATAACATTAGACCAATGGATGCTGAAGAAGTAAAGGTGGTGTCTGGTAAACCCTTTAGGGAACATATGTATTACCTCATGAAGAACCTGAAGCATGTGAAGGTTATTCGCTGTGATGGGGTCTTACTTGGTATTGGTGGATGGTACAGAAAGATGCTTGATTGGGGTATTTACTCTCAAGGTGTCATAGGATGGATGCTTTTAACCAATGCAGTGAAAGAGCATAGTATAGCATTTCTTAGGTGGTCTAAAGAACTTGTAAAGACACTTTTGGAAGCTTATCCATTCATTACGAATACACTTTACATTAAGAACAAACTTCATATCAAATACTTAGATTTCCTTGGAGCTAGTTTTCATCCAGACATATTTAGAAAGGATATACTACATTTTATTATTGAAAGGAGATAATCTATGTGTTGGTGGGCCATAGCAGCTCAGGTAGGAATGCAAGCATATGGGATGAGCCGACAATATAAGGAGCAGGCAAAATACTATGAAGCTCAGTCTCAGGGAGCAACTACTGAAATGAACTATGCCTTTCAGAATTATGAACAGGAGAGGCAGGATGCTTATGATGCTGCTGTAAATGATATTATTAAAACACGAATTAACCAGATGCAGCTTAACTCACAGGTCAATGCTGCTGTCAATGAAGGTTATGCTGGTGGTGGTAGAACAGCAGATAGACTTATAAGAGCAGCTGATGCAGACACTTCTCGTTCTGTTGCTTCTGTTCAGGACAACTATTTGAGAAAGTCTAATGAAGTTGATCTTAATAAGGAAACTACTCTTCTATCTACAAAGGACTATATTGCTCAGTTGCAGAAACAGAGCGAGATCTCTAGGTATCAGAAGTTTTCAGATATTCTGTCTCTTGCTTCTACGGCATGGTCTGGATATAATGAATACAAGACACAGAAATCTGCTGCTGAGTCTAAAGGTGGTACATTTGACTTCTGGGGATCTCATAGTGCAGATACAAAAGAAACTGGGTCTTTCTTTACCTACAATGCCAATGCGCTGCCAACAATGGCAAACTATACGAACACTTATCATCATGGTAAACTTGTAAAGACCAAATATAATATTCCATGATAGGAGGGATAAATGAATAATATAGTACAAAATGCAGTGGGTACACAAAGGCAGTTCACTAAACAGCCAGTAGCCACTTATCAGACGTCATTAAGAAACTTGGTAGCTTCTCAGGGTATCACTAAGTCCGGTGCAGGGGATAGGCTTTACAATACCTTAATTGGTCTTGGAGATACAGCAATGAAATATGCTTCTAGTGAGGAAGATAGAGCTAGAGCAAAGACAGTAGATGTTGAACCACTCATCAATGCAGCAACAGACGATGATTGGAAGAAACTGTCAGCTATTGAACTTCTTAATAAATATGGGAAGTTTCAGTTGGCTGATAATCCATATGCGGTAGCCACTATTGAACAGGCTCGTGGTAAGTACATGTCTGAGAAATTTAATCAGAACTATAGCCTTCTGAAAGCACAAACTCCTGTTAAAGACCCAGAGGAAGAACGACAGAGGTATGCTGATGAGAAGAATAAGTTTCTTAAAGATAATATAGAAGACTCTTATGACACTCAGCAATTCTATAAAGGTTTCTGGGAGTCTAATCCACAAGATGTATTAAACATCACCAATGAGAAAGTTGCAGAGAAATCTAAGAGTCTTGATATTATTGGTCGTTCAGCTCTTCAGGCACAAGCAGCTACATATATTAGTGAAAACGCAGATAAGAGTCCTGAAGACTACGTTAGCGGTCTTCAGAAGCTCATAAATAGTTCTACCTTAATGTCTTATCAGTTGAGTGATAGAAAGGCCATGTTGGAGGGGGTCTTAAAAGATACAGCTACAGAATTAGGATCTCCAGATAAGATAAGACAATGTGGAAATATTATCATTACCAATAATTCAGATGGTACAAAGCCTGTTCGGGTAAAGGATATTATTGACCTAAATCCCTTCATCAGGACAGCAGAAGATACAGCTCTGGCTAGACCAAATGAGTGGACAAACAAGCAGTATGAAATTATGGCTAATTGTAATACTGTTGATGACCTGGATAACTGGTGGAATAAACTTTCTCCAGAATCTCAACATATGATGCAGCCACAATATGGTAAGTACAGAGTTGCTCTTGTCAGAGAAGAAAATATTAAAAAGGAACAGATGATTCGAGACAATAGACGTATGCATGCACAAATTCAGAAATCTCAGAGTGCAGATATTTCACTGAATCTTGCGCTTGCTAATAAGGCAGACAATACGTACTGTTCCGCAGATGATGCCTATGATGCAGCAACTAGAAAGTTATCTACTATTAGTCCAGGAGACACAAATACCTTTGCTAAAGTTCTTTTTTGGGCTCCTAATTCTAGGATGCGTTCGGAATATAAAAATTATTTTCAGCAGGGTATTTTTGGGGCTTCTGCCAATGAAATGGGTGATTCTAGTAATCCTAAGAGTGTAACAAATGCTATTGCTCTATATAAATATAATCCAGCACTCTTTTCAGCTACTTTTGGCAAATCTTTGGCTTCTGATGTTCAGACTATTAGTGCCTTGATTGATGCCAAAGGAAGTCCTGAAGAGGGATTCAAATTCTTCTGTGAAGGTAGAGATAACATGGCTCGAAGTGAGCAGCTTAAAAAGGATGCTGAATCCTTTGCTTCTAATGCTATGTCTGCTGGTTATGAAGCAGAATTAATAGATGCTAATAATCCTTCTACGAATGTTTCAGTTCCAATTACTTCTGATACTTTTTCTAATGTTAGCTCTACAGCACTCAAATACCTGAGAGCTTGCACACTAGATGAATCAGCAGCTAAATCTATGCTTCAGTTTATGCTAAATAAGAACTATGTTGTTTATGCGGATAATCCAATGCCTAAAGCTGTATTTGCTAAAAAGACAGATGCAACCAATGGCATTGATGCTTCTACAGATCAGTATGGCACAGCTACTAAATTTATGAACTATAAAGTAGAATCTGCTAATGCTGCATGGTCGGGTATGCACTCTACGTGGTGGTGGGGTGTAGATGATAAACTTCACTTTGGTGATCCTAGCTATGGTTTTGATGAACATGATGGCTATACTCTTGATGAGTTTTATGATATGTGTAATCAGTGGTATTATGATGCTCAGGCAGCTGAAGAAGCTAAAGCTGCTAGTAATGATAGTAGTAACTCTAGTTCTGATGATAGCAGCTCTGGTGCTTCCGGAAGCAGCTATACAACTGATGATGGTGGAGTAGTTACATCTACAGGTAGCCACAGAGCTACATATAGTGATTGGTCATGGAATGATTTCTAAAGAGGTGATATGAATGACAGATGTTGACGCTTTTCTAGCTGCTGTGTCTGGAACAGAGTCTAATGGTAACTATGAGGCATACAATGCAAAGACAGGAGCTAGAGGTAAATATCAGTTTATTCCTAGCACTTATGCTATGTATGCTGATGACCCAAATGACTGGTCTCCAGAGATGCAGGAACTTGCAGCACATAAAATGGCAGCTGAGTATATTCAGAACTATGGATATAGAAATGCTGCTATTGCGTGGCAAGGTGGTGAAGGAGCTATCGGGCATGAAGACTGGTCTGATGGAAACATGACCACAGGTGAGTATGCAGACACAGTTATGGCAAATATGCAATCCTATATGAATGGAGACTTTATTGATAAAGCCGTAACGCCTTCTGGTGCTTATGGTTCTAAGCATCCATTTGTAATGCCAAATGACACACAACAACAGAAGGTCTATGGCTTCTGGGATGAGTTTTATAATAAGTTCATGAACCAGTTTGTAGACCAGGGGGCTGTGTCAGCAGTAAGAACGGGTTGGGCTAACTTTGTCAATAGGGACTCTATGGCTGAGTTAGGAATGAGTGACTATAGACCCTCTCAGGAAGATATTGCACTTGTCCAGAAGGGTCTTGAAGGTGACTCTATTGCTCAGAACTATGTCTTGAGTAATGCTCATAATCAAAAGACTCTTTTGGAACTCTTAGCGATGAAACAGGAAGACCGTGCAAGAGCCCAAGCAGTAGACAACATGGATTATGGCTTGTCTTCAGTAGGTTCTGTTCTGGGGTCTATTCTTGACCCTACGATTCTCTTGGCATTTGTACCGGGTGCTAATCTGGGTACAATTGCTGGACTTGCTTCTAAAGTTGCTAAAGTAAGATCTTTAGTATCTCTTGGTGGCAAGGTCATTAATGAGAGCAGAGCAGCTAAGATTGCAGCTAATGCTCTTACTTCTATGGCTTACGCAGGGGCAGACAGATTTGCAGCTCAGAGATGGGGTGGATTTAATCCAGACTATGCAACTGCTATGACATTCAGTGGCCTATTAGGGGCTCTTGGGGGTGCTATTGCTAAGTCCGGTAGTGGTGAAATGACTAGAGCTTTGGATCTGACAAAACGTGGTCTAGAAGAAGAAACGGTTCGTGTTGCTATTGGTGCTACTCCTAGAATGGATGCAAAACTTCATGTACAGGATGCTCTAACCAAAGATATGATGGATGACTTTGCTCAGGAAGGATCTGACATTGATCTTCACTATGCTGAACGTGCTGAACGTGCTAAGAAAGCAGCAGCAGAGAAGGCAGAGCTTGAAAGAGAACCAGAGGTGGCTCAGGAAGGCACTGCACTTGAAGGGAATGTACAGTTTCGAGAAGATGCAGTAACACCAGAAGAAATCAAAGGTGATAAAGATGTCAGCAGAGAAGTAACAGAGAACAAGAGTCCTGGTTATGAACCAATGGCACCTAAAACGGTGGATACAGCTAGATCTGCTAGCACAGACACAGCAGCTACAAAGTCTTCTGAAGCTGTACAGGCTCTCCAGGATGCTACAACAAAGGCATATCACGACCTTGTAGAACCTAACTCTATTACTGATACTCTTATCAAAAATGGTCAGATGTTTATCCTTACAGAAAACAAAGCTCGCAAATGGGCAGCTCATTATGGTATTACATTAGACCCCGATGCAAAGGCATTTAGCTTACCGGGTCTTGGTGTCTCTGTTTTAATTCGTGAAAAGATCAATAAGAGAAACCTTACAGGGGTCGTAATGCATGAAGCTGGTGTTCATATTGCACTAAAAAATATGCTAGAACCAAAGATCTATAATAATGTTATTAATATGGTTAAGACTCGTATGATGCACTCTAAGGATAAAGATTGGATTAATGCTACTAGAAATGCTACAAGTCCAGAAGAAGCTCTTGCTTACTGGATTGAAAACATGGGTAATAAGCATAAATCTGATAACATTGTTAAAGAAGTCCGTAAAGGTATTGAGCATTGGCTAGACCCTAACTATGATGCGGATCAGTGGATTGCAGACACCGTAGCTGGGGCATTAAAACAGTATGCATCTAAGAACAAAGATGTGACTAATGTTGTCAATATGATTCTTGACCCTATGATGTCTAAGAAGAGTAAGTTATGGGCAGCTGCTAGAAAGGCTACTAGGTCTACTAATCCAGAAGTTGTCTTTAAGTATTGGATTAATAATAATCCAGATAAGAGATCTACCCTCTATAAGGAGATCAAAAAACAGGCTATTGTTCAATATGGCAGAAGTGATCTGACGGATAAAGAGATCAAAGACTTTGCATTAAAGACCTACTTTAATCCAGACCTATATGGCAGTGACAAGATTATTGATGTTGACAATGTTCATCCAGAAGATGTTGAGTCTAATGTTGTGAAAGCTGATAAGACACCAATCTATCCAGACACAGCTAATCCGGCTAGAGAAAGATTTGACAATGCTCAGGGGAATCTTGAAAAACTTATGGTTCGAAATGCTCATGAGACTCTTCATAAGGATGACCCAGTGCAGACTCTTCCAGATGGCTCTCATGTCATTGAAGGTATCACCTACTCTAAGAATAACTCCAATGGTGAGGGGTTAGCTCAGGCTATAGATGATATTGGGGGTATTGACTACTCTAAGACTACTACAGAGAAGACTATTTTTGATGAAGTGTCTGATAAAGGACAAAGTTCTAAATATCGCCAAAGTTCCTTTGGTATCTTTAGTGGCTTAGGTCTTCATACGGAACATAGTTTCATCGGCAATTTATATGGTATTATGAGAAACTCTCATTCTCGTCTTATGCAAATGGCATCTAATATAATTTTTAGTGACCCTCGAATGGAAGCTAACTATACTAATTTCTTACCAGCAGCGAGCATAAAACAGATGATGCTTGATCGTTGGAACTCCCAGTATATTTCTTTTCTTGATAAGAGACAGCAGTATATCAGAGATACTTTTGGTGTCTTTAATGGTCTTCAGAGAAATCACCTCATTCATAAGGTGAACGAACAGATCATTGACTGCTACAATGCAAAAGCTAGAGGAGACATATTGAAGCTCAAAGAGTTCTCTCCAGAAATTCAGGGTCTTGCTAAGGATATGGAAGATCTTACAGCTGACATTATGCACCAGATGCAGAAGAGATCAGAAAACCTGGGGGGTAGAAGGGGTCTAGGGTCTTTACTTGCCCAGACAGATATAACCAACTCTGCTAAGGAGTTCTTCCGTATCACTGACGAAGAGAAACTGTATGAATGGATGGGTCGTAACTATAATGATCTTAATGATGTCTTAGAAGATTTGACCGAATACGCTAGACGCTTTATGGACAGAGATGCTGAAACTAAATACTTTATTGAGCTAAAGAAACGTGAGTTTGAAGCTAAGAAAAAGACCTACAAAGGAAAGACTCCCTTACAGTGGTTTGACCCTACTGAAGAAGAGATTGAAGAACATCTTGAACAGGCAGCTAAGAACTGGGCATATGGTCGTGTGGATAAAAACAATTCTCGTCTGAACTTTGATCTGAAAGACACAAAGCTAGCTAATCCATATACAGCTTTTTCAGACTCTTTGAAGCATCGCTTACCTATTGATACTTCCGGAATCATGAAGATGAAGAATGGGACAGAATTTAGCTTTGATAAGAATATTAGAAGTTATGATCTTGATAACTTCTTGCCACAGATTATGAATAGACTCAGTGGTGAAATTGCTCTTAGAGCTACCATTGGGGACTCTAAGACACAGCAAGATTTCTATAGCAAGATTATTCAGGAGCTTGCTAAGAACAGTCCTATTAGAAATGGTAGTAGAGAACTTGAAGCATTGCAAATGGGGCTTCATAAGATTCTTGGTATTGGGTCTTACAATACTAATGAACAGAAACTTGGTGATGCTGTGTCTAATTCACTCAGAAGTCTTTCCTATGCTAACGTAGGGGGTAACATGACCTATGCGCAGCTTGGAGAACTTGGGGGCTCTATTGCTTATGGTGGTTGGAAAGTATTAGCTAACAATATTCCAATCTTTGGAGACTTAGCTAAGAACATTCGCCTTGGTAAGGATGGAGCTGAGATTATTGAGAACGTCACCAGAAAGATCTATGCTGAAGATATTGCAACTAGAGGGTGGCGCACATCTTCTTCCACAGACTCTAAAGTGTACAGACAGCTCTTTGATAAGGTGTCTGCTGAGAATCCAAAACCAGCTCTTAATGGTAGAGCATTTGACGCTGTCAATAGAAATATTAAGAGAGCTGCTCTCATTACATCTTCTGTTAACTTCATGCCTAAACTGACTAATGCAATGGTTCAGTCAATGCGCCAGGCAGCTATTGAAGACAGCTTAAAGTGGGCTATGGGTAATAGAGTAAAAAGTATTATTCGAAATCCATTCTCTAAGCAGAAGTTAGCAGCTGCTAGTATTCACACTCAGAAGGATGTTGATAATGTCCAGAAGGCTATCAAAAAGTATCTTATTGATGAAAAAGGAAATATTGACCATTGGCTTGATGAAGACCCCATGTCGTTTGCTAAATGGAAGAAACTTATGGATAATGAGTCCATGAGAGGTATTCAGCAGAACAGTATTGGTAATATGACGCCATTTAAGGAAAAGCATAGACTATTCTTCCAGTTTAAAGACTTCACTATGAAGGCTATGAACCAGCAGTTTATGAGAGCTTTATCGTCTCGTGAAAGAGATGATGCTTTTGCTGCTCTGTATTCCTATGCTACCAACTCACTATCTTATTATGCAATGACAGTAGCTAAAGCCTATGCGTTTTATCCAAATGATGAACAAAAGCGTAATGAATACTTAGAGAGAAATGCTAATATTAAAAAAGTAGCTCTTTCTGGTATTTTCAGAATGTCTATGGTTGCTCCGGCAAGCTTTGTGTCTGATGGGTGGGAAGTTGCTACAGGTGAGCCTATGTTCAGAACTACAGTTGATAATACTCGAAACACTAGAGCTGCTGATGACTCTTGGGGTAAGAGAGCAGCTGACATTGCTAATCAGACTCCAGTATTTGGTATGCTTGGTAAGGTATATGAAGCATATCAGGGAAGCAAACATCTTATGTCTGGTGATGGTATTTCCAGGGATATTGATAAGGTGATTGCTGCCTTTCCTCTAGGGTCTTATCTGGCTATGTCCTACTTCGGGTCTATGCTTAAAGAATCTGCTAATCTTCCAGAGAAGAGATCTTTCTATACTCAAGTACAAAATAAAGGCAGAAGTAAGACACAGAAGCCACAGAAACTTGTGTCTGTTGAACCAACCAATAAGACTGCTAGACTTCTGACTTCTCAGCAGAAAGCAACAAATAAGGTACAGTCTTTGATTGACAGTTCTAAATAATTTACAAGAAGGGAGGAACAACGATGGATGCTTTTGATGAGTATTTTCCTTATATATTGCTAATGTTATGCGTAGGGGCTGCTATTCATATTCCAGCATGTCTGGTAATACTGATAGCTCTTTTACTTTTCTTATGGTTCGTTGTTTTTCCCATCTTTATTTTAATTGGTATCAATGCCCTCTTTGGTGGAGAAGTATGCTTCATTGTCATACTTCTTACCATTGTCATTGGTATCTACAATTTATTTCAGACAGGAGATGACCTAAAATAAATAATGAAAGAAAAGCTCAGATTTTTTATCAGGGTAATGGTACTCAAACACAGTATTCATTTCCTTTTGATTACCTTAGAAAGGCGTTCGTGCATGTTTCTCTTATCTCTAGTGAATCCATTAATGAACTCACACAGGGTACAGAGTATACAATAACAGATAGAGTAGTTACTTTATCTGCTCCTACAACCCTTAAAATTAAGATCTATAGACAGACAACAACAACTCCTCTTGTGGGGTGGGCAGATGCTTCTGTTCTTAGAGCAGCTGATATGAATGTTCAATCTACTCAGCTTTTGCACCTTGCAGAAGAAACGGCAGACAAAGTATTTGATACTGGTATGTCTACTGCCCCAACTAACACTACTGTGTGGGACGGACAGTATAAGAGAATCACTAACCTTCTTGACCCACAGGAAGATGGGGATGCAGTTACTTTAAGATACATTCAAGATAAGCAGAGTAGCCTTATTAATGCCTTAAAGAACGAAGGAGCTAACCAGAACGCTAGTATTGTGTCTACTGGAAATACACAGAATACCCGACTGAATACTACAGGAGACACCCAGAATAAAAGGCTTACAGATACAGGAGATGCACAGAATAGTAGGCTGATAAGTACTGGTGATACGCAGAACAGCCGGCTTACAACTACTGGGGATAGTTATGTAGATACTATGACTTCCTTAAAGGATGATGCAGCTACACAGGCAAGTACTGCTACTACAAAAGCCACAGAAGCTAAGAATAGTGCTACCAGTGCCTCCTCTTCTGCTTCTACTTCTACTACAAAAGCTACAGAAGCTAGTAACAGTGCAGAATTAGCTAAGAAGTGGGCTATGTCTGATTCTAGTCCAGACGATGTGTCTGGCAATAAGTCTTCTAAGACGTGGGCGACAGAAGCTAAGAATAGCGCTTCTAGTGCTTCTTCTTCTGCTTCTACTGCTACTACTAAGGCTACAGAAGCTAAGAATAGTGCTACCAGTGCTTCTTCTTCTGCTTCTACTGCTACTACTAAGGCTACAGAAGCTAGTGACAGTGCTAGTGCGGCGGCAAAGAGTGCACAGGACGCCGCAAAATTTGACCCTTCTACGTATTACACTAAAACAGAAAGTGATACTAAGTATGCAGTTAAAAACGATACATACACTAAAACAGAGACAGAGGATAAAATAAAGACTTTAGCACCTACTCCTTTTAATGCTGATAAACACTTAGTGTTCCCTTCTGGTGCAGAAATGTGGGTGGAATAAAGTATGCAGGAAGTAGCACATAAAATACACATAAAGAAAAATGGGGCACAATATGATGTGAATTTATATGACAATAAGTTTCCTTCCCCAGACACATTCTTTCCTGTAAAGGTAGGTGGGACTACTTACTATCTCCCTGCTACCGCTTATTTAAGTGGAGATGCCGCAGGTGGAAGTACTCCTTTACGAATTAAGAAGAGTGGAACAACTTATCAGATTATAAAGAAAGCAGAATGTAACATTAACATTCCTACTTATGATAAGCAACAGATTGTAGTAGATGTTACTAATAGTATCACTGGGAATAAAGCTACATATACAAATAATGTAATAGTTCCTTTTGGTTCCTATTTTTCTGCAAAAGTTCAGAGTACAAATAGTCAGTATAATGCAGGAAGCATGACTTCTGTTTCTAGTGGAACAATAACAGAGAAAAATATTAACCTTACTGCTTCTCCTGCTACTATAGCTATTCCTACAGGTTCTCTATACATATCAGGGGATACTACGTTTACTGTACCCGCTGGTATTACCGTAATCAAAGTTGGTGATTATTCCCGAGCTAAGTATGTTAGGGTACTTCCTAACTCAACACATTACCTTAACTGGTCATATAGTGCAACAGAATCTGGTGGTGACTATTCTTTGTACTGTGACACACATGATTCTAAGAACTGGCTAGGCCTTGCATGGGATAATGTAAAGGTAACACTCTATTGGTCTCCTGAAATAAATAATCATTCCACGAATTTTAATTGTTATTAACAGCAGAAAGGGGAGACACAACATAGAACTAACAATTTTCATTGCAGGGCTTATTGCTACTGCTACAGCGTGGATTATCAAAGAGTTTATATTTAGACCCTTGCAGGAACAATTATATAGGTCAGAAAAGGGAGTTAAAGAGCTATCCTCTAACATAAAAGAACTGACAGAATGTATAACAGAAATGAAAGTCTCCATAACCAGAGTTTCTATGGAGCTTGAAGAGGTAAAGCGACGTGTGGACAAAATTGAAGACACACCTCGTAAATCTGCCTAAACGATTCTTAGGGAAGCCCTCTAAACGTATTATGCGATGGATACTATGGTACATATTGATTATCATAGTATCCACGCTTTTTTATTTGGTTGGTTGGTGCATGGAGTGGTGGTTGACAGGAAAGCCAGACTTACAGGAACTTAGAGCCTTCCTTCATGAAATTGTGTCTTCTCCATGGATAGCTATGTTGGGATTCATAGGGCAGCTGTTCGTTGATAAGAACAACAATAAAATACCAGACATATTGGAGAAAGACACCCATCCCCCTACACCTAGACCACCAACTATAGAAAGGAGAAACAATAACAATAATGACACCAGATGATTTCATATCTATGATTGGAGACACAGCAGGTAAGGTATGTGCTGAATATAACCTTCCTGCTTCTGTCTGTATTGCTCAAGCTATTCTTGAGAGTGGTTGGGGTAAGTATTGCATTGGGCAGTACAACTACTTTGGACGCAAATGGAATGGTTGGGGTAACTATGAAAAGCAGCAGACCACAGAATATGAGAATGGTGAATATGTCACTATCTATGACAAATTTCAGTCTTATAGTTCCCTTGAAGAGGCTATTAGAGATTGGTGCATCCTCATTACTGAGGACTATAAATATTCTGATGTAATTGTATCATGGCATGAAAACTGGTCTGTAAAGGACTTCGTGTACACTCTTGCTCCTATTTATGCAACAGACCCAGATTATGCTTACAAGATTATGGCTACTATTAACGCTAACAATCTTACTAGATTTGATGGATGGGGAGATGAAACTGATGCCTAAGATTAACAGTAATATTATTGACCAGATTGCACAGCTAGAGGTAGATGCTCTTCTGGATGGTCTTAGTGACCCAGAACTAAGACGTAACCCGGCATTTCTTGATAAAGTACGAAGGTTTCTAAAAGAGAACCAACTTCAGACCACTCCTGAGACACCTGGTGTTGCTGAGCTTCTAAAAAAGCAGCAAACAACTAATATTCCAATCTTTAAGGAGGAGGTAGGTAGCTTTGATGTGGACAGAAGAGCAAATTGAAGCTGCCCATAATGACTTTCGTGTGTTCGTGTTTATGGTCTGGAAATCTATTGGTCTTCCAGACCCAACACCTATACAGTATGATATTGCAAAGTACCTTATGGATACACCAACTGACCGAAGCATCATTGAAGGGTTTCGAGGTGTCGCTAAGTCATTTCTGACTTGTGCGTACACCGTATGGATGCTTTGGAAAGATCCACAACTAAAGGTATTGGTTGTGTCTGCATCTAAAGATAGAGCAGATGCAAACGCTGTCTTTATTAAACGTATTATTTACCTACTGCCTTTCTTAGAGTCTTTACAGACACAAAGGGGGCAGAGAGACACTCAGAACCTCTTTGATGTGGGTCTTGCAGTGCCAGATATTTCTCCTTCGGTTAAGTCCGTAGGTATCACAGGTCAGATCACAGGTTCTCGTGCAGACTTGCTAATTGCAGATGACGTAGAAGTTCCAAATAACTCTGGTACTCAGGTGCAGCGTGATAAGCTAGGTGAAGCTGTAAAGGAATTTGATGCAGTCTTAAAACCGGGGGGTAAGATCATCTATTTGGGGACTCCTCAGAATGAGATGAGTCTGTACAATGAGCTTACTAAGAGAGGCTATAGCAGACGTATCTGGACTGTCCTATATCCTTCATCTATAGCTGAGAGAGAGTCTTATGGTAATGATTTAGCTCCATTCCTTGCTGAACCATATGATACAGATCCAGATAAGTTTGCAAATAAAATGATTCCTACAGACCCCAATAGATTCAATATAGATGAAATTGAGAAGCGAAAGCTGTCTTATGGTAAAGCAGGTTTCTCTCTTCAGTTCATGCTCAATACGAATCTTTCGGATGCCGAAAAGTATCCATTAAAAGTCAAAGATTTTATTGTAGCAGACCTTGATCTGAAACAGACCAGTCTTAAATGGGCATGGTGTTCAGACGGCTCTAAACGGCTCTTAGACGTTCCCTCGGTGGCTCTAAAGGGAGATTACTTCTATAGTCCTTTGAGTCGCTCTGAGGAGGTTTCAGAGTATTCTGGAACAGTTATGGCAATAGACCCGAGTGGCAGGGGGAAAGATGAAACTGCCTATGCTATTATTAAGTTCCTCAATGGCTACCTCTTTATCATGGATATTGGAGGCTATCATGAAGGATACTCAGAAGGAACATTAACGACACTTGCTAACAAGGCTAAGTTCTATGAAGTCAATGAAGTGGTTATTGAATCTAACTTTGGTGACGGTATGTTCTCTCAGCTATTAAAACCTGTTCTAAATAGGATTCATCCTTGTTCTGTTCAGGAGATCAACAATAGACAACAGAAAGAGAAACGTATTATTGATAACCTTGAACCTCTCCTTATGAGTCATAAAATCATCCTAAATCAGAGCGTTATCATGGATGATTATAGGGTCTATGAAAAACAGCCAGCCTATTCCTTTGTCTATCAAATGACCAGACTATGTGATGAAAGAGGTGCTTTGGCTCATGATGATCGTTTGGATGCCGTAGCTATGGCTGTATCATATTGGCATGATGTTCTTGATCGTGACGCAAATGTTGGCATGGAAGATCATCTTGAAGAGGAATTAGAGATGTGGCAAGACCCAGATGGAGGGGCTTTGAACTGGGGCAAACCAGAGGCATTTAATGATAAGCTAACTCTTGGTAAAATGCACGTTAAGAACTTAGATCCATTCCGCTAAAGGATATAGCACTAGAATTGCTTTAAACCGCCCTTAGAGACGTTCTGTTATGTTTTGAAGGTAGTTTTACCTGAGACTCACGTAAAAGCCCTAAGAAACGATTTTAGAGCATCCTATATGATATTTGCTTTATTAGATAACTAGTTAGCAGCTAACCACTACTACTACTAACTAGTTATTTTATCATTATGTATAAATATACATTATTATGCATACTTATACATTATTAGAGAAAGATTAATTTGTTAATCTAATTTTAATCTTTCTAATAGAGACACTCTTATACAAAATACCTAATTGAGACTACTATTAGGGGAGAGAAGAAGAAACTTATAGTATATATAATGATACTACACTCTGTTCTTCACATTATGAGTGCATAAAGTATATTTATAAATATTAGTTAATAGCTAGTAGATAGTAAGTTACTAAAATATCTATAAGACTCTTATAGCCTCCATAAGGATTCCTACAGTATGTTCTTACTCTTATGATTTATATAAGAGCCTATAAAAACTATTAAAGACTCTTTATTCTTCAGGTAAGATATCATAAAGAATTCATAAACAATTCTTAATATCTTCTTTAGGATACCTTACTGTCTTTATTGCTAACATTAACTCTAGCTACTAATTACTAACTAACTATTATCTATCTATATAAAGGAATGGTGTTTATGATTACTTCTATGCGAGAAAAGCTTCTAGCTATAACTAACTATCTTAAATATATCATAGTAGCCATGGTTTCTTTCCTTCTTGGCTATGGCTGCTATGCTATTTTTAATATTCATACTACTGCTAAACCTGTACCGGATACCCTTAAAGAGAGCAAAGACTCTTCTAAGACTCCTACAGAGATTCATGAGGTGTCAAATGTGACTCTTAAAGAGAAGCAAAATACCTCAGACCCAGACTTGGTGGTAGATAACAGATACATTGCTGAAGTCAATGGTCAGACCTTTGAGATTCCTAAAGAGTCCGGTATAATATCAAATGACTCTAAAGGCTCCACAAAGGACAGCAAAGGACTTCAGACCAAAGTTACATCAGACATCAATATTACTCCAATAGTACGTAAAATGGCTGATTTGGAGTACAAAAGGAACTGGGAAGTATCTACAGGTATTGGTAGATCTCACGATGGACACTTCTATGTACCTATTGGTATCCAGAGAAACTACAACTATAATAAAGCTATTGAGGTGTCTGTTGGACTCAATAAAGACCATGTGGAGAACATTCAGGTACTCCATAAGTGGAAGTTTTAGACCTATAGCTACTATCTATCTCTTGTGTCTATATAAGCGAAGCGTAGCCCCTGTGTCTTGCTAGTATAACTAGTCTTATAAAAATTATGTAAAAATTGTGAAGTGTCTATTAATACATTGGCCATTTTTATTTTTCCCCCCTTCGGGTATCCTTAAAATTATTTTTAGTATACCATTATACCGGCAGGCAGGCATTCCTTAACATATCTTTAGGTATTCCCTAACATATCTTTAGGTATTACCTAACATATCTATAAGGTTGCTGGTGGAACCTTAAAGATATCTTTAGGTAATACATAACATATCTAGCAGGTAGCACCTCAAGCAGCTGGCTGGTGGCAGCTAACAATGATGGCAGCTGGAAACTTAATGAATATTTAAAGATAACCTTAGGTATATTTTTAGGTAATACCTAAATTATTTATTGGATAACACCTAAATTATAAATTTGCTATCTGTTATTTTTAATTTTCTAATAATTTTCTAATAAAGTACTCATAAATCACTCATAAATCACTCATAAATCACTAATAAAGCACTCATAAAGCACTCATAAAGCACTCATAAATCACTAATAAAGCACTCATAAAGCACTCATAAAGCACTCATAAAGCACTAATAAAGCACTCATAAAGCACTCATAAAGTACTCATATCTATATTATCTATTCATATCTATGACTCTTGATAAAATCATAACATATAATCTATGAGTATCTTTATAAGTATTTTATACATATAATAGGTGTTCCAGGGAATATGCTAAATATTACATAAAGTAATACATTTGATAGTTAAGATTACATAAAGTCATACATAGTAGCGTACCTGGTGCGCATATCAGTGTAAATCCTACATAATCAATTCAATTTAATTTAAGAAAAAAAGATTGACATAGAAAAAATGTAGTGATATAATGCACTTAACAAGCAATGTAGCTTGTGTTTATTATCATTATTTATTATGTAAAGGAGACTTACATTATGAGAAAACAGTACACACTTGAGAGGTTATTAGACGACGCATTAGATACGTCTTCTACACAGTATCATGAGATTTTGAATGTATTCGACGGCGTAAAAGAAGACCCACGTGCGGAACTAATTTGGTATTATGTAATACGTAAATATTTGGAAGACTACAATTATGCCGTTTCATTGGATATGGGCATGATTCCAGCGGATTTAAGCACACGCACAGCAAAGGAGACTATAAAGAATAAGGCATTAGCTATTATTAAGTCTTCTATTTGTACGACGAAAAATCACATTGAATACTATCGTTTCAGTGATTGCTCATATAACGATGATGAGTTAACTGACATACTTAATATTGAAAAAATTATTATTAAGATTTTTTGCTAATAGTAACAGATAAAAAGGCAACTCATTATGAGTTGTCTTTTTTTTTTGCATTACACGAATGCACTACCAGGGAGAATAGCTAATATTACATAAAGTAATACATGAGAACAGTTAAGAGTACAAAAAGTCATACATAGTAGCGTACCTGGTAGCAACAAATAAAAAGAAAAAAAAAGATTGACTTATAAAAAATAAGATGTTATAATGCACTTAACAAGCAATGTAGCTTGGGTCTATTATCATTATTTATTATATATTTATTGTAAAGGAGACTTACATTATGTTAACTAACAACAGTAATACCATTGGTACAGATTTTAAGGCTTTTAAGTTATCCGGGCATTTTTCGGCACATGCACAGGTGATGAAAAGAGAATGGAAGAGTGAGAATAAGACGGATAGGTATTGCGCATATTTTCTCAAGTCTTACAATACTATCGTAGCACGTATTACATTCAAAAATTGTTACTTCGGAAGTGCAAGCGTGTACGGCTTATATTCTACTAGCACACGTAAGCATATCAATTGGTTTTTTACTCATTTTGATTTGAATATCCCGTTTGATGTTATAAAAGTTGCAGCTGGAAATGAGCATTCAAATATTATAAGCAAGGACGGCGCAATATTGCAAGTTGTAACAGATGATGATGAGGTTTTGTGGAATGAGATTTGGACGAAAAAAGCTAAAAATCAAGCGGTAAAAAAAGCGGTTGAAAACATGAAAACAAATTGGACATGGAATTGTTTTGATTGGTCTGATTACCTGGGTAGAGAGTACTAATAAGTAAATAGTTGTTGTTGCCTAAACAGGAGACTATGAATCATAGTCTCTTGTTTTTGCGTTAGCTGCTACCTAATTGGTGTTAATTACTACTTAAATTTGCGTTAGCTGCTACTTAAATTTGCGTTAGCTGCTACCTAAATTGGTGTTAGCTGCTACCTAATTGGTGTTAATTACTACCTAAATTGGTGTTAGCTGCTACCTAATTGGTGTTAATTACTACTTAAATTGGTGTTAGCTGCTACCTAAATTGGTGTTAGCTGCTACCTAAAATTGGTGTTAGATTTTACCTAAAATATGTGTTACCCAAGCTGCATTCAAGTTATAATACTCAAGTTGCAATATTCAAGTTATAATATTCAAGTTGCAATATTCAAGTTATAATACTCAAGTTGCAATATTCAAGTTACAAGACTCAAGTTACAAGACTCAAGTTACAAGACTCAAGTTACAAGACTCAAGTTACAAGACTCAAGTTACAAGACTCAAGTTACAAGACTCAAGTTACAAGACTCAAGTTACAAGA
>ENA-OOQO01000160-OOQO01000160.1-human-gut-metagenome-genome-assembly--contig:-NODE-160-length-43980-cov-3.505635_pt1 | contig 43980 bp, 39 predicted proteins | sample MGYA00241088_ERZ501162 | MGnify/ENA primary metagenome ERZ501162 (study PRJEB25962, sample SAMEA2042497) | human gut metagenome | biome: human gut; feature: human-associated habitat; material: faeces... | reverse complement strand
TAAAAAAATAATCTAAAATTTTAAAAAAATTAAGCCAAATTACATACAATCCAACCTTTAATTTTCGGGAGGTTACCCTTATAAAAAAAATTTTTTTCAAACGTCCCGTCTTTTTGAATGCAATAATTTAATCTTTTCGAAACTTATATTAGCATTTTGTATTACTTTTATCAAGTTTTTTCCCCAAATTTTCGGGGCATTAACTTTTTCACGATAATTTTATTTTTATCGGGACGTTATCTCTAAATTTAACGTTTACAAAAAAAAATCACTTTTGGTGATTTCTTCTACAAATCTTTATTTTTACTTTTTTCAACTAATTCTTTTATTTTTCTAAAATGATGATTTATTCCTGATTTAGTAATGTTAATATTCGTCTCTAAAGATATGATTTCTGCAAGTTCATTCATTGTAGTCTCTGGATATTTAAGTCTATACGTCATTATTAGTTTTGTTTTATCATCTATTAAAGATTCCAAGTCATTTTCTTTTAAATAATTTATGTTTTCTATTTGTTCATTACATGTCTTTAAAGACTTTTCAACATTAGCTTGTTCGCAGTTATTTAATCTATTAACCATGTTTTTGTGATCCCTATAAATACGTATATCTTCATAGTAAAATAACGCTGTTATGGCTCCAATCATTTTAATAAAATCACTTATTTCTTCAGCTTGTTTTAAATAAACCATATAACCCTTTTCTCTCTTTAAAATCTTACTTGAGAATCTAAAATGTTTTAATAATTTATCAACAAGTTTTGCTTTTAATTCATCGTTAATTAAAAACTCTAAATGATATTTACTAGTTTTAGGATCATTTATTGAACCATTAGCAAGAAATACTCCTTTTAAATAAGATGCTTGTTCTTCATCAGAAAAAGAAGTAATAGATTTATAAATACTTTCTACATCAGTATTGATAATATCTATTTTTTCACTTACATGCAAATAATAAACAGTTTTGTTAAAAAATTTTTTTTGACTTCTAATAGTTAATTTTATGTTTACCCCATAAATTCTTTTTAAAAGATTAAATATTCTTCTTGCTACACTTGGATTTTCAGTTTTTACTGTTAAAGTTTCATCTATAGCATCGTTATATTTTAAAAATGCACATAATTCACTTATAGATTCTAACTTATTTGTTTCGATTTTACTTATTTCATCTTTTATTTGAGTAGTAAATGATGCCATAGATTTCTTCCTTTCTTAAATTGCATAATAGTATAGCATATTATTTAGTTTTAATAAAATTCATGTTTAATGTAAAACTATATTTTTGATAAATATCTATATATTTTTCATTGTCATCTTGTATGTGAATAGTTACCTTTCTTCTAGAGTTTTTTTCAATTATATCAGTTTCTTTTATTTCTTCGCCGTTATCCCATGTAAGTGTATAAGTTATATTTTCTGCACTACCATTATTTTCGTTTGCTTTTGTCATAGATAATTGATTTAAATTTACACTTGTGTCACTATTGTTAACAACATCTAAAGTGTAGTCATAAACATCATTTAGTTTTAAAAAAGCAGAAAAAGATAAAGTTGTTGAGCTTTCATTGAAATCCAATCCATCTAACCTTTTTTCTTCAGGAACAAGTATTGCTTGTGGATTTTCAAAATGTACGTCAAATTTTGAATGTTCCTTTATATAATCATTATCTTGCTTAATTGGGTTTATAAATATGCCATAAATAATAGATAAAACAATTATAATTGTTGCCAAAAATATTATTAATGGATTTAAAGAATTTTTTTTCTTTTTCATATACTTCAACTCCTATTTATTATAATAAAGAAAGAAATGCTTTTTGCATTTCTCTAGAACAAGTCTTTTAGTTCTTTTTTCATATCTTTAATAACATCTAAAATATCTGGATTGTATTTCTTATCTTCAACCATTAGTATATTTTTTATTGCTATATTGAATGATTTATTTAATGAATATTGAACTATTCTTACTGAAATACTTGTAAGTTGTGCTTCTATTGGAATATCATTTTCTTTTAAAGCGTTTGGATAACCACTTCCATTATACATTTCAAAACTATAGTTAACTATATTTGAGGCAACTTTTAAATGAGCTTCATCTTTAATATAATTTTTTAATAAAACATTTCCATATTCAATTTCTTCTTTTATAGAATCACTTGTAATAACGGAATCTTTGGATATCGCGATTGATCCAACATTATATAATGCGCATGACTTAACAATATTATCTATTTTTTTAGAATCCAAATTATATTTTGGATATTTGCTTGCTAAAGCATCACTTAATAATTTAACAACTTTTTTTAATAACATAGATTCTTTTGAAGTTTCTATATTAGTTATTATTTTATTTATAATTAGTTCTAATGATTTATTATCATTTACTGTTTTTAATTCTTCATTTTGAACTTCTACAATGTTTTGTAAGTTATTACTTGATTGATAGAGATTAACTATTTTACCAAATCTTCTACGAATATTTTCTGTGTTAAATGGTTTTTCAAGCATATCAACAATCTCATATTGGTATACTCTTTTTCTTGTTTCTCGAGTTTCATCTCCACTTATAATAGCAACAGGGATTCTATTGAATAAATCATTTGCTTTCATAAATTCAAGAACTTCAAATCCGTCTGATTCAGGCATCACTAGATCTAGAAGCATACCAACAATATTTTCTTTAGACATATTCATATTACTTGATAAAACATTTTCCGTAATAATACTTATAGCTTCTAATCCATTTTTAGCAATTAAAATTTCATAGTCATTAGAAAATATTCTTTTTAAAGAATTTCTTATAATTGAAGAATCATCAACTATTAATATAGATGGTTTTCTATAGCTTGTTACTTCAGCCATTCTATTTAATATAGCTTTATTAAGCTCAGGATGATCCTCGGTTACTTTATTGAATACTGAATTAATATATCTTTTTGTTTGTTCACTTCCATTGCTAGTTTCAAGAGCATGATTGATTAAATAAATCGCATCACTTATACTTTTATTTTCTCTGTCTAATCTTTTTTTATAGTCTGTTACTTCTGTTTCAAGTTTATCATTTTCACTTTCAATATCTGTAAGTCTATTACTGATATCTTCACTCATCATAAAAATTAGTTTTTTACCTTCATATGGTAGATAATTAATTATGTTAACAAACCATTTATATTCGCCAGTTTCACATAACTTACGATATTTTATCTTAGTTTCACTAGTGCCTCTTTGACTTTCTAATTCCAATTTGCTTATTGATAAAGCATCAAAATAAGTTGATAAATCATTTGAATTTACAAATCTTTTTGCAATTTCTATAAAATCAGTATAAGTAGTTACTTCTTTAATCACTAAACTATTGCTTATTGTAAAATCAAAACGATATACTTTGTCATCTATAATATCTATTACATAAATATTTGAATAATTGGCATTTATAATTCTTGATACTTGTTCAATTAATCCAGTTTCATTCATTTTTATCCCTATCCTTACTATATTTAATTATAACATGGATATTTTAAGATGTAAATTGTTCCTTATAAAGAAAAAAATATCAAAATTTCTTTTGATATCTTATTGGTATACATATAATCCATATAAATCTTTATTGTTTTTAGTTTTTTTAACAATTAAGAATGCTTTTTCTGCTTCATCATTTGTTTTAAATTTTGATAATTCAACATTATCTATCTTTTTAAGTACTTTTCCATTAAAGTTAATTACTTTAACATACTTTTCAGTACTATTATTTATAACTAAAGTTTGCTTATATGGTGAAATCATCGATCCGCTAGCATCATTCATCTTTTCAGAATCTTTCATTGTATAAGAATTAGTTTTATTTTTATCTATGTCATAGATATTTATTTTATTATTTGCTATATAGATATAATAATTATCAATATTTTTTAGATAATCATTTTTATTTACTTTAATAATTTCTTTTCCATCTTTATCTAGAATATATGTATTTGTTTCATCACTATATTTATAAAGCATATTTTTATAGTCATCAATAATGGATACAGTATTTTCATTTATAACTTTATTATCTTTTGAAGAGTAAAGTATTGCTGAATATGATGGTTTATCTCCTAATACTAATTCAGAATCAAGAATTAATACCACTTTTTTTGAAGAATATAGATTTTTATTATCTTTATCTAAAACTGTATACTTATCAGTTGAATTGGATAAACCGATAACTTTGTAACCATTTTCATATTCTGCATAACTTGTTATGTGATTTTCTCCTTCATAACGATATAGTTCTTTATTATTTTTTACATCATAGACTAATGATTCATTTTGGTCACATGAAGTTGTACAAATAAATCTTAAAACTAAACCATTTTCATCAGAATTTTTTACATTATATACACTTGAATAAAAGTATGATTTATCTTGAGCATATTTATATAATTCTTTATATTCTTTAGTGTTTACATTGTATACACCCATTGATTTTTCTACTTTATTGTTAACAATAATATTTTCTTGATCTTTTGAATAAAGACTACCACTAAAAATGCTATAAGTGTCTGTATCTACTTTGTCTTTAAAATCTTTATAAAAACCATCACTTGAGGTTGTTGTTTCCTCTGTTTCAAGTTTAGTTTGTTTTCCATCTTTAGTTAATAGATATTTAACACTTTTTTCATTTTCTTTTTTAGTTATAACAAGTGTTCCAACTTCATCTCCGGCAGAATAACTACTAAAACTATCTCCTACTACTTTGGCTTTTAATAAATCAAAATAATTATATACTTTGTCTTTTTCATTTTTTACTACAGCATATAAGTATTTTTCATCTTCATCTTTAACAATTTTAGAAATAGAATAATCGCTTAAGAATTTCTCTCCTAATTCATTTAACAAAGCATATGTGTTATCAATTTCTATTTCAATGATTTTTCCATTGAAATATGATTCATAATCACTTATATTGCTATATAAAACTTTTCCTTTTTTATCAACAATAATTTTTTTACTTGTTTCTTTATCAGTAGTAATTACTAAATAATTATTTAATAATTCAATAGACTTTTCTGAAGAATAAATTACTTTTCCTTTTTTATTCTTCATGTTATATCCACTTGCACTTAACTTGCTTAAACTTGTAATTGATGTTAAATAAAAATCTTTTCCAATTGCATAAGGTACTTCTGTTTCTTTTAAATTAGCATTGTAAACCTCTTTATAATCAGCTACTTTCTCACCATCAACATTGAATAAAACAACTTTGTATTTTGTTAATTTATCTCCCTCAATTGCCATGAATCCATTACAGTCGTAGTCTATACATGATATTGAGTCATATTTTGTATCTAATAGTTTACTTACACCATTTTTGGAAGTTCCTGGTTTAAATACAAAAATTTTAATTATAAGTGCAATCAATAATACAACTGCAATTGCACATAATATTTTGATTAGTTTAGTCTTATCAATAAGTCCTAAAAACAAATCTTTATTTTCTTGTTTGTTCTCTGTTGCTTCTGATTTTACTTCTTCAACTGTAGTAACTGTTTTTGTTTCAACATTAACTGTTTCAGGTGATTCAGTATTGCTTGTTTCTAATGAGTTATTTTCTTCATTAGAATTAACATTATTTTCTTCGTTCATATCAAACTCTCCTCTATATTTTGACTATAGCATATAAAAAACTAATTTACAATTGATTTATAAAAATAAAGTCAAAAAAAGGAAGAAATACTATAAATTACCAAAAGTTAGATATTTTCATTTTTTATCTTATATGTTCTAACTTTAGAAAGATGATATCCTTTTTCAAATGCTTCAAAATACCTAGCTACATCAGCCATTTTTGTTGGATATTCAACAATTTCAAATGCATTCGAATCATCAATTAAATGTTCAGGTACTTGAGATAATACTTCTGCTATTGTAGGAGTAAATGATCCATAATAATGAAATTTATGAAGGCAAATAAATTCATCAATTGGATCAATTAAAGATGAATCTAATCTTTCACTTATTGAGGAAGCAAAATCTTGCATATACGAATAGTAACGTAATTGTTGTAAAGAATATTCCTTTAAATAATATTTTATTTCGTCAACTGTTGCTATGGGTTTTAATTGTCTATAAATTTTTTCTAATTCCTTATCTGTTAAACTAGGAATCACTAAATTTGGTAAAAGAATATCATTAGTATCTAATCCATATAATTTTTCCATATATTCTCCTTTATTAATTAGAAAATGCTATTATTCTTTTTTAACTCCTTAACAATTTCTGGTCTAAATGCACAGTATGTTTTAAAATCCATTCCCATTTGAATAATTGGACCTGTTATATCATTTTTTACATCATAGCCTTCAATAGTTTCTATAACTCTTAAATTAGTTAATCTTATGTAATCTTCTTTTAACATTCTAAGGTTTTTAGTCCAATCAAGAATAATAGTTTCTTCATTATCATCATATTCAATGACAGAGTGTAACATTCTTTGTTTTTCTAAATATACGTATCCGGTAATTATTCTAAAATTTGGATATATGCTAGCTAATAGAATAGATTTTTCATGACATTTATGAAGTCTTTCATCCGACGTTAATTCTTTTTTAACATCTTCATGTGTCATAAAATCCGATAATAGATTAAATGGTATTTTAAAATTTCCTTTTTGATATATAAAAGAATTAAGTTCATCACTCCAACTAATTGTTCTAAAATCATAATCATCAATGGTTTCATACATTCCAGCCATTAAACAGTATATCTTTATATCATCAAATTTGGTGAATTTACTAATTACACACAAAGCATTAAGACTTTCACAACTGCCTTTTTTATCCGATATTTTATTGTTAATGTCATCAAATAACAAATTATATGTATTAATATTCATTCCATTAGAAATTAAATCTTTACTAATTTCTTCCATACAAACACCCCTCGTAAAAACAAGGGGTATTATAACTGATTTTACTTTATTTTTCAACTTTTTTGTTTATATCATTTACCTATTAAATTAACCCGTGCTATAATAAATAATTAAGGTGACGCACATGGAATCAAAAGAGATTATGAATATACTCAAACATTTCAATGAAAATAATACTTATAAGAAAATATTTATCAATGGTCCATGGGGTATTGGGAAAAGTTATTATACTAATGAATATCGTAATAAATGTGGAAATAACATTGTTTATATAAGTCTATTTGGCAAAACAAACTTTGATTCTATTATAGAAGCATTAAATAATGAATTGATAAAAAAATTAAATACGTTGCATAAGTACGCAAAAAAAGCGAAAAAATTATTTTCTAATATTCAAACATCTATTTCATATTTTGGAATCAGCATTTCAAATTTATATATTAAGAATAAAAGTCTTATTCAAGAATTTTCTAAATTGTTTAAAAAGGAAGACTTAATAATTATAATCGATGATTTAGAAAGAAAAAGTGCGAATATTCCAATTGAAGATGTAATGGGATTGATAGAAGAATTATCAACAACCGAAAAAGTTAAAATTGTTTTAATTGGTGATGAAAAAAACTTAAATAGTGGTGACAAAAAAACATGGGAAAAGTTTAAAGAAAAGATTGTTGAAAAAGAATATAAAATTGACTCTTTTTCTTTTGATGCAATTGAATCACTAGTTGTTAATAAATTAAATGATTATATTTCTAAAGAATTATTAACTAATTTTATTAATTCTTTTTTAGAAAAGCATTATGTTAGGAATTTAAGGACCATAAATAAGGCTATAAATTTGTTTTTGGAAATAGTTGAAATACATCTTTTAAAAAATATGACGAAAAAATATATTTAGTAATTCTTAAAAATTGTATGGCAGTTACAATTGAAATTAATGAAGAATTATATAAGCCTGATGAAACCAGTGAAAATACTTCTGACTATGATGAGTTTAATTGGATGAAAAAATTTGACTCAGATATTTCCTCAAGAATTTCAAATCATTATTTTAGTGGAAATTCTATATTTGGTTATGATGTTGAATCATCACTTGTTGATTATGTCATAAAAATATATAATGGTGAAATAGATGATGATTTAATCTACACATTTAATAAAATTATAACTTCTTTTATTGAAAAGAAAAAACAAGAAAAAAGTGTTTTTTATCTTTCAACTGAGAAGATAACTATTAAAGTAAAAGAAATGTATAATAGTATAAAATCTGAAAAATACAAAATAATTACAATTGAAGAATTAATTAATGATCTTTACACTTTATTAAATTGGAATAATGTGTTAAATTTAGGATTCAAACAAGAAATCATCTTTCTACATACAAAGAATATATTATTTGAGCAATATTATGACTTAAGCAAAGAAGAATATCAAAATAAAATTGATAAGTTTAGTTCATTGACAAATGAATCACCTATTTTAGCTGATTTTATCGATAATTATAACAAAGAGGTACAAAAAAAGTATTTTAAAGACAAAACAATTATATTATTGCAAAAGTATAAATCTAATGATTTAAATACCGATTTTTTTAATTACTTCAAATGGAAATTTAATCAACCATATAATGAAAAAGAAAAAAAATATTTTGCCGATACTTGTGAGCGAAACAACTTTCTACTTCCAAAATTAGATTCTGAAATAGAATTGTCCGAATGGCGTTGGACTTATACAATTTGGGAAATATATTTGAAGTATTTTGATGATGTTAATAAAAAAAAGTTAAATAATTATGTAAATAAATTAAAAAAGAAAAGAGGAAAAAAACTTCTAGAATATAGAATAAATATTTTACAAAAAAATAAACCACTTATATAAAAAAATAAAATAAATATATAAAGATACGATTTATTTTAAAATAAAAAAAATAATGATAATATATAACCTACTTTTTTCATAAGGCTCGCCTTTATATGCATTATAAGAATGGATATAATTGAAATTTAACAAAAATCTCGTATATTTTGCTTTCATATCATGCTTAATTATTATGCTCATTTTCAAAAAAAAAAACGAGCACTTTTAAGTATTGATAAAGGGGTCTATTTATCTAGTTACTTCAACATACGTTATATTATTTTCAACTGATTTTTCTATTAACTCATTATTAATAAGCCTATTTATTAAATAAATATAGATCCAATCTGAATATTTTACGGAAGGAATAATTGGATTTCCCATTAATTCTGCAACTAAAGTATGTATATTTACTCGACCTAATTTCTCCATTTTTTTTACTATATCATTATCAAAATAATTAATATCTTTTGATATAACTTTACCATTCACCATAAATCTAAGTTCAGTATTATCTTTAATTAGTTTTTCCCATTCATTACTAAAATTATCTTTTTCAACCGGTTTTAAAATATGCTCTTTTTGTTCTAATATTTTTAGCTCTTTTTCGGATACACTTCCCAATGTTGTTGCTTTCCAATCAAGTTCTTCTGAATATATTACACTTATATTTTTATCGTTTAATAAATAACATAAATATAATAATAAACAATAATCGTCACAATCTAAATGACTTGACCATATTCTTATTTTAGTTGCAATATTGGCATATTCTATTAATTTGTTATATTCATATTTAAAATCAAAGCCATTTTCAAACAGTTTATTCTCATTTAAATTAATATATTTTTCTAGTTCAGTTCTTTTTAAACACTTCATTCCATCAAGACTACCAATAGATAAACATAATGGCAAACAAATTTTTAAATTTTTGTTTCCACTTCTTTTTAGTAATCCTAATTCAGAATCACTAGAAACAATTTCAATTACACTAGTACTTTCAGATTCTATTTTTTGAATATCACCATCATATAATGTTTCTTTTGTTATTTCAGATAGTTTCAAATAATCACCTTCTAATGAGATTATATCATATACTTTTCTATTTGACTAAAGCGAACTTATTAGTATACTGACAAAAGAGACAAAATACATTCTCAAAATTTTTAGTTAACAAAAAAATTAGTCATATTTCAGACTAATATATATTAAAAATTCTAACAATCGAACGAATTCTCCAATGGTGTCCCAGACGAGAATCGAACTCGTATCTAAGCTTTAGGAGAGCCTTGTACTATCCATTGTACTACCAGGACATATAAAAATTATAACATAAATGATTATAAATAAAAACAATGAGATTATTTTTTTCCCATTGTTAATACATTAAATGCAAAAATTAATGATAAACTTAATGCTGTAGACACTTTACCAGTTACTTTTGTATAGCTGAATTTATAACTTGCATATTCATAGATAGCAACTACTTTATCAACAAGAGTTAATACCCATGATTCTTTATATTTAGGTAAAGTCATACATAAAGGAAACATATGAGCTGCTATAGCATTTTCCTCTATTTTATTTAGTTTGAATTCTCCTTTAGCATTTGCTAAGGCGATGTCAGGATGAACAACTCCTTGAATTAAACCATGATTGCTTCCAAACTCTTCGTTTGTAAAGAAATCATGCAATATAGCTGCTCTTGTAGCTGAAACATAATCTAAATTCAATTTTTTAGATACTTTATAAACATTTCTCGCTACACGCATAGAATGAATATATCTTGTAATACCATGATGCGATTCATTTTTTATTTTTAAATATTTTTCATTTTTAATAATTTCTTTTGCTATATCATCAAAACTTAAATTAGTTTTCATTTTACCACTCCACTTTGAAAAAATTATATCATATATCAATAATTAAATATTCTAATTTTTCATTACTTAACAAGTCGCTTTACTTGTCGCGACCTATTAAGTATATCAAATAATTAGTTAAATATCAAATTTATGATATATAAATATAACTTACATTATTGAATAATAAGTCATCACCATTTTTAATAAAGGTATCATTTCCAATGACGATTTTGTCGATTTCTTCCGTAAAGGTTTCCTCTTTTACGCTTCCATCCTCTTTTATAATATATGCATGAGTATAGTTATCTGATGCATTTAAAAGAATTATATCTTGATTATTTGTGTAATATTTATATTCACTGTCATCTATTATGAAATCTATATCATTTATTACACCCTTTTTTGTTAATACATAATTATATACATCATTTCCATAACAAATTTCAAAACCATCACTTAATATATTATATGTTCCATATTTATTAGTTATTAATTCTTTATTACTAATGTCAATTGAAATCACTTTATAGTTAGAGAAAGCTGGTAAAAGATATATTATTTCTTTTTCACTTCTTAACTTTCTAACCTTATTTATATCAGTTATATATTCTCTTGCTGGATCACTTGCTGGTTCTGTAGTCGTAGTGCTTTGAGTTATATTATTCATTTTTTTAGTAATATATTTAACACCATAATATGTTAATGATACAGCTAAAATTAAGCAAATGAGAATTATTAAAAATGATAAAAATTTGTTTTTCTTTTTTACTTTGATTCTATTATTTACATTATTAACCTTTTGTTCATTAACATTATTATTTGCTTCAATAGTCGCTTCTTGAACATTTTCTCTTTCTCGATCCAAGAAAGGAATGTTTTGATTATTCATGTATTTCACCAACTTTGTCTTTATTTACAGATATAACTTGTTGATTAATACCATTTGTATTAATTGTTTTTATTACCTTTACTTGAGGAGCTGGTGTATTTGAACTTAATATTTTATCATTTGGAGCATCATTTACAACATGAGAAGCAACTACTCTAGTTGGGATAACTATACGTTTTCCAACTCCAACGCTGCTTTCTCCATTAAAGGATGCTTTAACTTTCATATTTTGATTAACTACTTCACGTTTTTCCTCAGCAACTTTATTTATGGCTTCTTCTTTTATCTTTTTTGTTTTTTTAATAGTAAAAAATGAATAAATCATGAAACTACCACCAGTAAAGAAAAATAGTATTGCAAATATTAAATTGGTATAACTTCTTGTAATTGTTATTGTATATTTTGTTTCGTTTAAGTCTCCAAAATTTGATGTTACAACTATAGTATTTTTCCCTTTGCTTAAAACTTGTAGGCCATCGTTTCTTATAGTTACATTCTCATCTTTAGGTATAGCCATTACATATATTTCATTAATATTGTAAGGAATTGTAACTTTGTATTCCAAGGTTTCAGGATTAAATGTAAACGGATAATTAACTATTTTTAATTCGCTTAATTTAGTGTCAACTTCTTTTTCACCATTTGGTTTAGTTATAATCAAACTCACTGTTGCTGTTTGATCAAAAGTATTTCTTAAAACTAATTCTACAACATTTTTTCCGTCGGCTAAAGTACGCTTACCTAAACCTATTATCGTTATTCCCTCAGCAGCTGTTGCATTAATATTTACTTCGGTTGTATCTTGATTAACAGTTACATAATATATTCCATTTTCATTTGTTATTTGAAAATTATCAACTGTTAAACTTGTTAATCTTAAAGGAGCTATATATTGTGTAGTTGTAGTTGTTATTTTTTCAGTAACATTGTTACTTGCAGCAGTAGTTATTTTTTTTGTTGTCGTTGTTTTCGTTATATGATCATTAATTTTAAAACTTCCAGTTGCATTATTAATTCCACTTATGTTTTCAAAATTTGAATCACTTGCCTCTATTCCAGAAATAGTCAAAGATCCACTTCCAACAGCAGTTGTTTTTAAAGTAACTGTTCCTATGGAGAAAGAATTTGATTTCATTGTATCAGTGTATAAATCTATTACACCATTACTACCTTCACCAATCCAGCCAGAACCTGCTTGAAAACTTTCAAAAGATGCATTTCCAGAAACATTTATTTTTCCATGAAAACTTGATATTTCTGTTCCACTTGCAGTTCCTGTTAAAGTACATTTAGTTGTATTTCCAACTTCAACATTATTACATTTAACGCTTACTCTAAAACTGCCAGCAGCTTGAACACTATTTGGTAAAATTAATGCTAAACTTAACATGATCAATCCTACTAAAGTTCTACCTTTCATATTTTTTCCTCCTTCTTATTAATGCAATTATCAGTACCAGTATAACTATAGGTACTATAAATAAATAATAATTAATTTTGTTTTCTTCTTTGTTATAAATAATAACCTCATTAAATTCATTGTCACCATAACTTAAATATGTTGACTTTATTTTTCCAGCATATGTAATTTTGCCTATTTCAAATTTTCCTTTTTTGAAAGTGTCGGTGTATAAAAGAATTTTGTTATTTTCATAATCTCCTAAAAAATCATTTGTAGTTTCAAATTTTTTTATATTACCATTCAAATGATATTCTATTGCACTAACTTCAAAATTGGAAGTTGCATACATTATACATTCCTGAACTTTGCCACTCTTTTTGCAATCATATTCAATACCTTCTGCAAAACAAAGTGTAGGAATAAGTGATAATAGCAAAATCATTATTTTCATCATATATCACTTATCCTATCTCTTACAAAACTATATAATTTAGAAACATCTGCAACTTTTATATCAGTTTGTTTTCTAATTCTTGCAGCATTTAAACTAGATTTATCAAGATTAGTTTTTCCTCTAACATAGTTATAAAGCATTGATACATCAAATACATTTATTTTTCCATCTTTGTTTAAATCACCTATTATAGAAATAGTATATGTTTCTCCTCCATTAACAAGAAGCATGCCCGTTCCTATTTCAGTTACTTTACTAGTTATATCGTTCTTATTCTTATCAAGGATTACATAATTATTAACTAAACCATTTAAGTTGAACAAGAATTCAGTTTTGCTCAAAGACTTTTTATTCATGCTTAGTACATTTATAGTAAAATCATCATAATTTACTGCATAGGTATTTGAAGATAATCTTTGTCTTGTTGTAACCTTAATTACTTTAGTAAAGTCCTTATTTCCAATTTTTAATTCACAAGAACCTATTCCATTCACTTTAATTCTACCATCATCTAATACTTTTACTATTTCTTCATTTGATGAAATTATCTTAATATTACGATCTGTATAATCTACTGGTTCAATAACATAGTTTATTGTTTTATATTCTCCATTAAACAATGTAACTTCATCATTTATCTCCATATTATCAATAATAGTTTTAATACTATTTACCTTTTTATATTCATAAACTTGTTTAGTAATTTTGCTATAAGGTAAACCATTAATACACAAGTAGAAATCAACATCTCCTGCTATTAGTTTTCCGGTTTTAAATGTTGTTTTGAATAAAGTTGCTCCATAGAAATCTGTTTCTTCAATATCAGTTTTTACCTCGTCAACTAGCCTTAAGCCCTTGTATGCTTTTATAGAATAAACATCTTTCTTAGTTTTATCATATGTTGTGCTAAAAGTATATGACCCCTTAGCTCCATCAGCATCATATATATAAGCATTTCCATAATCAATTACTGGTTCAATAGTAGACTCATTATTTAATGTTACTTTATAATAATTTTTATCTATTGTGAATGATAATTTGTTGGATGTTGAGAATGAGCCATCAGCTTCAAAATATGCTAATTCAACTGTATATTCTCCAGTTCTTGCTGCAAAAGGAATGATGTTAATATAATATTTTCCTTCTTCTGAAACCTTGTTAACTAGTTTAAATGAGTTAGTTATTTTGTCTGATGCAATATCACTGTAAACGAGATTATTTTCAGCGTCATATATTCTTGCTTTTAAGTTATTTAAATCATTTCCAGTAAGAACAGTATTTACATCAAATGTATAACTCATATTATCCATATCAGCATATATTGGAGAATTATTTGCTGTCATATTAGATAGTTTTATTTCTTTATAATTAGAATTCATAATATAATCAACATTTTGGGTATATTTGTAGTCTATATTTTCTTGATAAGTTAACTCTACTTGATAATTACCTGCAGTTATATTTGTTCTTCCATAGTATTTTATTTTTATAACATCATCATATTTTTCAATAGTAAATTTGTTTGTTACGTCTTTTCCATCAGTTGACTTAACTACTACATTCATATCTGATGCAAAAATATCATAATCACTTGAATAATAGATTTCAAAAACACTATCGACATTGTTATGTAATCTTCCATCTACGGCATCAGTTATAATCTTTGTTTCTTTGATTGTAAAGTCTTTCTTATAATCTCCTACAACAAATGATGTTTCTTTTTCTAGACGATATCCGTCCATATCATAATAAGTAACAACTTTATACGTACCTGGTGTAACTGCATTTTTTTCATAGCTTATATTCAACATCAAGTTGAAGAGTGAAGTTTTACTATTAGATGCAATAACTGTAAATGACGATGTTACATCATTGTTTTCTTCATCAAAAATTCTTGTATTTTTACTGAATAAATGTTTATTTGAATCAGCATCAATATGACTATCACTTATTTGAATATTTGGTATATCTTCCGTTTCTATTTCAAATTGTACTTTACCAACAGTATTTGGATATAACGGATTTGGGTTATAAGTTGGCGCTTTAAAGTTGAAGTTGAAATAAGTTTGATTTACTGTAAATACAAGCGAATCACTGACAGAAGTTTTATTATTAGAATATTCCATTGTAATCATATATTTACCACTAGGAATTATTTTACTAGCAGAATAATCTATTTCTAGATTATGTGATGTGTTAAAATCACTTCTACTATAATTAAAGTATTGTTCATAACCTATAGTTCCATCTTCATTAGTAATTTTTATTTTTAAATCTTCATTAGAATAATCAATTCCATGTACTTTTACCGGTATATATATTTTTCCTACTTTATTGGTAAACAAGTTATCAACCACCAAATTTTCATTTATTTTTGAATAAATTAAAGTGTTTTGTTTATCAAAAATGATGTTAGCATATTCTCCTTTGACCTCAAAATTATATACGCGATATTCAGTGTTACTATAATAAATAACTAAAGAATACGTACCTTCATTTAATTTCATTTCATTGCTTAAATTATTCTTTAAAGCTAGTTTTAAAATACCACTAGTTTTTGTGTCATTAGTTGCAGTAAAACGATCATTGTAATTTGTTCCAATAGTTGGATCACATGTTCCATTTATGCAATCTTTGTTTATAGACCATGAAGCTAGTTTATCAAATGGTGAATCGATTTTTGCTGTTATTGTTACATCTGATAAATTATTGTAAAAGCCATCTATTTTAATCATAGTACCATTATCATTATATTTACTACTAATATCTACGTTTTCAATTTTCCAGTTAAATAAACTTTTTAATGATCTACCATAATCCGTTAGTTCATATTCACTTTCCGCTGAATGATACTTGACTTTTATGGTATAAACACCATCCATATCTACCTTGTTATCAATAAGTTCAATAATCACTTTTCCAGTATAATTTGGTCCTGTTGTCAAATCCCAATTATCGCGAATTTTAAACATACGATTTTCAGCATCTTCACTGGATACATCAACGTATTTTCTTAACGTTTTATCATAATAGTAGATAGTGTATTCAACATTATCTAATTCATTTTCTAAGATATTTTTTGTTGAAATGTCATAGTTTATGAACATTCCCTCATCACTTATTTTCGGATCACGATTGCTTAATATTAAAGTATATTCCTCTTCAGATACAGAAAAATCAATATTTTTTTGAATTAAATCATTATCACCATCTTGATATGATAAAGTTAAAACGTATTGACCAACTTCTGCTTTATTTCTAATATTTGTCAATAAGAATTGATATTCCGATAATTCATCATCAATTTTATTAATTTCATATGAATAAGTAAACATAGCTTTACCAGTTGAATCTTTGAACGTCTTGTTTTGACTATCTAAAACTAATTTTTCACTAGTAGTACCAACTCTTTGCATAACAATACTAGGTACTATATTGCTTGGGTTATCTACATAGTATGTGTTAGTGTTTATAGTAACAGTTTTTTCAACGTTTTTGGCATATATGATTGTTTGGTCATCTACTAGTTCAATATTATAGTATTTTCCAGAAATATTAAATTCTTTTTCACATGTATCAGTTATTCCATCTTTTGTATAAGTAATAACTATTTTGTAATCACCTACACTAATCTTTCCAGGTGTAATATTTAACTTTATTTTTGAGATAGCAGATGTTGCTTCTACAGGCATATTATATTCTTCTTCGATATCAAATTTATTAGTCGCGTCAACATAATTATTTCCGCTTTTTTGATAAATTTTAACATTAAAACGGCTATTGCCTGAAGAGTCAGTATCACTGTAAATGTATTTAGTGTTTAAATCAAATACTATATTTCCGTTTACATTGTAGTACGCTTTATTTTCATCATTTCTTACATTGCTTTGAACAACGTTGCTAATTTCTAAATCATAATCAGGTTCAGAATAAGAAATTGAAGTCATATGAACATTTTGTAGCCACATTTCTGGATATAAGTCTTTACTAATTGTAGCTTCAACTTCTTCGCCTGTTATTGGATCAACTGTATTTTTATTTATATATCCAATTGCTTCCATTGTATCGTATTTTGTGTAAACATAATATGTTCCTTTTGGAACTTCAGTTTTAGGTAATATAGTTATTGCACGATCAACATTATTTAAATTATCATAATCAACTTTTATATCAAATAGTTTTGTTAATTCCTTACCTTCTATTTTTTTACCATTTATTTCATATACCTTATATTCACCACTAAAAGTTCCACGGATTATGTTTCCGTTGGCATCATAAACAAACTTCGTTACTAGATATCCATACATATCTGGATATTTCGATTTAAACTCCGTAAGTGACATTGTTGCATTGGCAGTTTTAAGTGTTCCATCAACATTATATAGATCATAAACAACATCAATATCGGTTCCTGCTGAATTTGATTTAAATGATTTAATTAACATTTTGTTTTTTGCTCCATCATTATCAGTGTGAAAGAAATTATCATCACTGCTAACAAAATTTCCATTGGAGTCAAATTTATAGCAACTTAGGAAGTTTGAACCCCCACAAGTTGGGAATTTTTCATCAATTTCATATAATGTGGCAAAATCGTTATAAGTCATTTCTTTTGTTTCAAATGCACTTCCGTTTATAGATACGTTAAAATTAACTTTGCCTGTTCCAGCATTATAACTATTTAAACGAATTTGATAAGAATTAACATCATAATATTTAAGTATTTCATTACCACTGCTATCCACTAAAGGGTTACCATCTTGATCTTTTTCAACATCAACGTGATGATCAAAGATTCTTGTAGAAAGTGTACCTTCAGTTCTAGTTTCAACCTTTTTTCCACCCTTAATCAAATATAATCCCAAATAGTATTCATATCTTTTATTTCCTGGTGGTAATGTTGTGGAACTTAGTTTATCGTTGCTATCCAAGTGTTTATCAAATTGACTTGTAAGATAATAATCAGTATTTTGATCATAAATTTCAAATTTTATAGCTTGTTCACTAGAATCTTCAAACGGTAAAATAATTTTATATACGCCTGTATATTTTTCAAGAGTATTGTCATAGTCGATCGTACATTTTATTTCTCCTTTTAATGTACTTGTCGCAGTGTATTGACAAGATAATTTGAAACCATCCTTTTCTCCACATACACCACCTTCACATGTTTTTGTATCATTATTTTTTACGATATATGGTTGGAAGTTTTCAAATTCTTCTTCTCTAACGCCTTCATACGTATATGTTTTTGTTATTATTCCACCAGATAATGCGAAAATAGTTAGATTTTTATTGTTTAAAGTTTTTACTTCTTCCGCCACTAAACAATTCATCTTATAGATCAAATTTCCATCTGCCGTATAACCATAATTAGTTGTAAGCTTTGTGTAGGCATCCGCATATTTTGTTTTGAAAGTTGATACATCTTCTGTTTGACTTACTCCGTTTAGTGAATAAGTTATATTTTTGCCGTTATAGCCAGTAATTACAAGTGAATCACTGTAGTTATATATAACAAGACCATCAGCATTTACTACTACATCATTGATATTTGCACGTTCATATTTAGTTTGAAATTCATTTATGCTTTGAGTATATTTAGTATTATTAACTGAATACGTAACATTTGAGTTTTTTATGGATTCTATGTTTAAAACATAATTTATATCCATCATTTGTCTTACATATCTATGAGATTCTGAACTTTTTTCTACTAATTTTATATTTTTAAGGCCAACAGTAAAACTCGTTTTTTTAGATACTGTTGATGGTTCGAATTCATCATCAGTATGAGTAACTGTTACCTCATATACTCCAGATCGTGGTCGGCTGAATATTCCGGTTTTATTTCTTATATATATTTTTTCCTTATTTTTAGTAATTGTAAACTTAGAATTTGTCACATTAGAATTATTATATTTTATAGTTACATTAAAATCATCAAGATTGTTTGACGAAACTTTGTTATACATTTGGTCTGCTAAGCCTTTTAAATCAAGTTCCCAACAGTTTTCCTCATTTGAATATCCATGTGTGTTGCTTGTTATGCTTGGATCAGTTATTTCAAAGTAGTTATAGTATCCATATACAGTAAAAGATACTGATGTTTTTGATGAAGTGTATCTACTATTTGTTATTGTGGCTTTATACGAACCAACACTTGGATTATCTCCACTTCTTTTTAATTTGATATATAACGTTTTTCCTGTTTTATATTTATCTACAACAGACCAGTTATTCGTATCAACTCCACCATTAGGTCCAGTTATTTTCAATGTGTAGATATTTTCAGCATAATCTGCATTTGATACTTTAATTGTTACACTGTCAATTTTATCTCTATATAGTGTGGTAGAGTTTACCGTGTTTTTAGTCTCTACGGACGCACTTAGTGCTGCAGACGCATACAATGCTGCACCCTTTTGAGTTAGATTGACATTCAAAACCTCACCTATTTTGTTTGGATAAGCTAAAGATAAAGAGTTTTCACTATTGTTGTTAATGCTAACTCCTATAAAATAAACAAATATAAAAGTTATAATTGTAAATAGTTTAACAGCATAACCTTTCATATCATTCACATCCTATACTAAAATTATAACATCTCCTATAATTCATGTAAACCAAAAACACGACAAAAATCGACAATTATATTCATTATTTATTATGTTGCATTTTTATTTTTTTAGTCTTTTTTCCTTGTGATTAAACTAGAATTCATTTATAATTGTTTTAGGGTGGTGTGCTTATGTATTGTAAAAAATGTAATCATTTGCTTGATGAAAGTAAAAAAATTTGCCATCATTGTGGCTATGACAATTCCTTAGAGGAAAATAATAAATTAAAAGAAATGAAAACCGCAAAAAAGAAAACAAATAAGCATTCCATAGTTATTATGATATTATTAATATTTATTGCTGTCACAATCTCTTTAATAATAACTTACACAATAAAAGATATAAAAAAAGAACCTATTCCTAATATGACTAGTTCTACTACTACGGAAGAAATGAAAACAAAAAAGTTTAAATATGATAGTTTAATTATGGAATATCCAGATAACTTTGGAGTTGCTTCTAATGTAATATTTCTTAAAGACAATTCGAGTATAAATATTGAAATTAATAAGATAACATTTGAGGAATACAATAATTACTGCGAATTAAACGAACATTTAACTAGTAAAATAGGAGAAATTGAAAGTATCACTTTTGCAGATGATTCTTATTATGCGCATCTTTTCCAAGTTGATAATAAGTATTATATAATAAAAGTTAACTATATTAACGATACAACAGTGTATACCGAAAATATACAACTAGCAATTTCAAAAATTTTAAACACATTGAAAAAGAAATGAAAAATCATTTCTTTTTTAGTTCATATATATAATCAGCATATTTGCAAACATTTTCCGAATGCGTAACTATAATAACACATTTTCCAGCCTTAGCCTGTTTTTTAAATATTTCCATAATATCTTTTTCAGTTTGAGGATCTAAGTTTCCTGTTGGCTCATCAGCTATTATAATACTCGGATTATAAGAAATACTTCGAGCAATAGAAACTCTTTGTTGCTCTCCTCCTGATAATTTTAATATTCTTCTATTAGCATAACTTTCATCTAATCCTACACTTTTCATAAGTTCTAAGGCTTTCTCGCGTTTTTTAGTTTTCATTCCATTGATATTCATTGATAACATAATGTTTTCAATTGCTGTTAAAGATGGTAAAAGATTATAACTTTGGAATACAATTCCAATATCGGTATTACGATATTTATCCAAATTAGTTTTCTTAAGTTCTTTATCTTTGTAAAGAATACTTCCTTCATAATTGGTTTCAAGTCCACTTATAAGAGATAAGAATGTAGTTTTACCGCTTCCACTTTTTCCTTTAATAACATATAATTTTCCTGTACAAAATTCATAATCAATATTCTTAAGAACATATTCGTCCGTTTTGGCATCTTTATATCTATATGATACATTTTTTAGTTTTAGTATACTCATTATCCTCTCTCCTTTAATATGGTAAGCGGTTTAAATCTATTTATGGATACGATCGCTACAAGAGATGATGTTATCGTTAAAATTATAAGTGAATATAGCATTGATGTTATTACTTTAATATCTACAACAGCTTTTATCGAATCCACTTTAACAATTGATTGATTTGGTTTAAAATCTTGTTTTCCGTGATTACCAAAATTATCATTAACTTTATTGTTAGAGTTTTCTTGTTCAGTAATTTCATTTTCTAATAAGTTATTAGCAACATTTACACTTAATGTAGAACCAATACCTGTTCCAATAACAAATGAACATATAGCAACTATAAATATTTCTAAAACAAATTGAAGAGATACTAGGCTTTTTTTCATACCAATAGTTCTTAATACACCTATTTCATACTTTCTTTCTCTGATGATTAAAGTGTTTATAAGTACAAGAATTGAACCACCAATAATCATTGTTATAATTAAAAAAGTATTTGCAAAGTTTTCTAGATTTTTTATTGATGATAAACTTTCTTCAATTTCTTCTTGATTTGTAGTTATTGTGTAATAATCACTTAAACCTTTTTCGCTTACTTCAGCAGTGAATGCTTCAATAGCATCGCTAGAAGTTAAAATAAATGTTGGTGTAATTGTTGCAGTTAAAGAACTATTTCCATCAAGTATTTTATTTACAACAGTTGAGTTAGTAATTATTGTATTAGCTGAATCGGAAAACATTTTGGTTAAATCATTAGCTGAATCACTTTGCTCTTCATAAATACCAGTTATAGTAAGTTTATAAGTTTTTTTAGAGTTTTTAGGATCAACTATAGTAATTGTATCACCAACATTTAAGCTGTTTATTTCGGCTAGTTCACTTGAAATAACACAAGAATCACTTTCAAAATCTTCCGATATACTTCCTTCAGTAATTTTATATTTTCCATTAATAAATTCACTCATGGACGCATAATCACTGTAACCTATTAAAGAGAAAGCGCCATCTTGAGCTTTTTCATTATAGATTTTTTTGGTTTTTTTAGTTGTTGTTTTTGTTTGTTCATTTGGTGGAGCATTTCCAAATGGTCCGCCATTTTTAAAACTCTTAGTTTCAGTCTTAGTCTCAGTTGTTTCTTTAACAAGCGAATCTGTTGCTTCCGTTAAAGATGCAGCATCTACTCTTAAATTATATGTGTAATAATATGATGAAACGTAGACACTGTTGGCATAATTTTTTATTTCATCAAGCGTTACTGATTCAATATTATTAAAAGCATTTATTTTATCCTCTTGAGAATCACTTTCATCAAGATGTTCCATAAGTTTATCCCTATTCATGCTAATGTTAGCTTCAACGCTATTTTTACTTTCATAAGACTTAACAATATTACTTGCACTCTTTTTAATAGCAAAAGTAATAGATAAAATTGATGCAATAACAATAAATATTAGACCTAGTAATATATTACGCATTTTGTTTCGGCTTATATTTGTAAGCGCATTTTTAAATATATACATTCTTTCATCTCCCAAAATAAATATATTAAATTATTTTGAAATATTTATGAAATAAAAAAGAAGTTTGTGTGAAAAACTTCTAAATGTTAATTTAAGCAATTCTAAATGCTGGAGAAATTCCATTTTCACCATCAGCAGATATTCCAGTCCAATAACCAACACTATGAACAAGAAGAAATGCATGATTATAAATCGAATAGGCTGATCGTAGCCACCAATTAAAATTGCTTTTTGCCGCTAATAAATAATTAGTTGTTGTTACACCCAAATTTTTATAATAATCTAATTGTTTTGATGTGCCAGCGGCTGTATCAAATTCCACATATGATGAGTTATTAAAATCACCATATATTTCCTCGCTTGATAGTAAATACAGTTTATCTATTGATGTAAAATTCGTTTCTCCTGCAGTACTACCATGTCCTGATATTACATTTGTATCTGCTATTGCGTTTTGTAAATCACTTGGTAATGCATTTAATATTATACTATTTACATATGTTCTTGCTTCGCTTGCTGGCCAGCCACCTACATTTGTAGCTGTTGAGTTCATATTATGTTTTGTTATAACATCAGCAAATTCAACAACAAATCCGCATGCTGTTTCACTTTTTTCTCCATTTGTACATGTACTCATATTTGCAATACGTACTGTATGTACTCCTAAAGAACCTAAATCTACTGCCTTTGTATCACCTACATCATATTTACTTGTATTTCCGTTCTTTACATTTGCTGCTATTGTACTCCAACTATCACTAGCAAAGACATTTTCGCGTTTTCCCAATTCATTTCTCTCTACTGCATTGAATTCTAACTTACATGTATATTCTTCACTTACTTCTTCTGTTGCTGTCTTGTTTAATGTTACTGTTAATGTTCCATTTATTGAACTTTTTGCTTTAACTACTGTTGCATCGTTTTCTAGTTTGTTTTTGATACTTGTGTATTTTGATGTTGTTCCTTCCTTTGGTACGCATGTTACGTTCACTTCTGCATCATATTGACTTGAATTATTTGTTACTTCATATGTAAGTATACTTGTTTGATTAAGTGTTTTTAATTCGCTCGTTTCAAATGTTATTGTTTTCTTTGTATCGTCTACTGCTGTTGAATATACATCTTTTCCATCTATATTTGCAGCTGTGAAGATTACACTGAAATCTTCATTGTTTTCACTTACTTTTGCATTTCCGTTTATTATTAATGTTGTTGAAATGCTAGCAAAACCTATAGACATCAAAATAATTGCAATTATTATTGCACTTTTCTTTTTCATAAAACACACACCATTCTTTTATTGCACACTTATTATATTTAAATTATACAATTTATCTGTTGTATAGTAAATATTCTATTTTTAGTATGTGTAAAGTTTTTCTTTGTATTAATATACTTAAATAAAAAAAATCTGCAAATGCAGATTTTAATTATTACTATATACATCTCTTGTATATACTCTATCAAGAGAATCCATTAAATTCTCATCAAGTCTATTAACTAGTATAATATCACTCATTTTTTTAAAATCATTTAAATTTTTGATAACTGGACAATCCATAATCATTTCGTCATCAATTGTTGGCTCATAAATAACTACATTTATACCATCATTTTTAATTGATTCAATTATATCTTTGATAGCTGATGTTCTAAAATTATCAGAACCGGCTTTCATTGCTAATCTATAAGCCCCAACTACAAGTGGTTTCTTTTTCTTTATTGAGTCACTTATATATTTTTTTCTTGTATCATTTGATTTTATTATGGCACCTATTAAGTTTTCAGGAATATCTTCATAATTAGCAAGCAATTGCTTAGTATCCTTTGGTAAGCAATAGCCCCCATATCCAAATGATGGATTATTATAATGACTTCCTATTCTTGGATCTAAGCATACACCATCAATTATATCTTTTGTCTTTAATCCTTTTACATCTGCATATGTATCAAGTTCATTAAAAAATGATACTCTTAAAGCTAAATAAGTATTTGCAAATAATTTTACAGCCTCTGCTTCTTTTCCTCCAATGCATAAAACTTGTACATCTTCTTTTAAAGCGGCATCTTTTAAAAGTTCTGCAAAAAGTTTGGCTTTCTTGCTTTTACTTCCAACAATAATCCTTGATGGATATAAATTATCTTCTAAAGCATGACCTTCTCTTAAAAATTCTGGAGAAAATAAAATATTATCTATATTATATTTTTCTTTCATATGATCTATAAAACCAACAGGTATAGTTGACTTTACTACTATTGTTGTATCTTGACTACCAAATTCAATTGTTTTTACAATAATGTCTTCTACTGCTGAAGTATCAAAATAATTTGTTTTATCATCATAGTTTGTTGGAGTACTTATTATAACAAAGTCAGCATTATTTATCGCTTCATGAGCATCTATTGTTGCTTTTAAATTTAAGTCTTTTTCTTTGAAATATTCTTCTATCAATTTATCTTTTATTGGACATTTTCTTTTGTTTATTTTATCCACTTTTTTTTCATCAATATCAAGTGCAACAACTTCATGTTTTTGACTTAATAAAGTTGATAAGGATAGTCCAACATATCCACATCCTGCTACTGCTATTTTCATATCACATCACCTTAACAAAATTATAACATCAAGGTTTTAAAAATAAAAGATTAATTCTCTTTTGGAGTTAAACTCAGTTGTTTACTAGATGATGAAAACACACATAATTTATCACATAGCATGTTTGACAATGTTTCATAGTCATCAGAGTCAATATTTTTTACTCCCATACATTCTAAGAATAATTTTATTGATATAGATAATTGGTTTAAGAAAAATTTTCTTTGCAACCCTTCCATTTTTCTTCTAGTTTCAATATCAGCAATTCTTTCTGATGGAGATACAACTCCATGGTCCGTTGCCATTAAATCTGATAATGTCAGAATTAAATCATATGCTGTATATTCATATTTAGATAAAAAATCACATAAACCATTTTCAATAACTTTTGGACTTACTGGTATCGCTTCTAAATTTTCATTTACTACATATTTATCACTTGGAGCATAGCAAGCAAAAAAGTTTCCATTTAGGAAGGAATGAGTTAAACATCCAATAGATTCTTCAATATATCCTAACTCATAAAGTTTTTCAAATCCCAAAATTATATGTGCTCCACCATGGTTATATTTTCTTCCATAATCATGTAAAAGTCCCATTTTATAAGCTACATTAGGATCAACTTGTATACATGTAGCCATATGTGAACATAGTCTTGCTTCTTGAATAGAATGACTTATCCAACTACTTGTATTAATTCCATATTCATTTATTTTTGTTCCTAAATATCTATATTTATCAATACATTCATTAGCTAATCTAAATATATCTTCTCTTGTTTCTTTAGGAAAATGTTTGTTTTGAAGCATTTCATAACAATTTTCTTTTGTTAAAGCTTTACCATAATATTCAACCATCATATTAATTAAGTTATCAAGTGACTCAGCATCTACTCCTTCAATTAATTGGAAAAAACAGTCAGTATCATCATAAGATGTCTTACTATTTTTTAAAGTATCCATTATATTTTCATATTTTTCCATTATCTTCACTCCCTATTTGCATATTATAACATAGCTATTTACTTTTTGATATATTTAAAATTATTCCAATCATTATTAAACATGTTAGTAAACTAGAGCCGCCATAACTTAAAAACGGTAAAGTTACACCAGTAACAGGAATAAGACCAACAACAACAAGTAAATTTAAAAGAGTTTGTAAAATAAGTTCTAGAATTAAACCAAAAGCTAAGTATTTTCCAAATAAATCTTTAGTCTCTAAAGAAATCTTAACAACATTGTAAAATAAAGCTATATAACAAGCTGTTATTATGAGAATTCCTACAAAACCTAACTCTTCTGAAATAATTGCAAAAATGAAGTCCGTTTGGGGTTCTGGTAGATAAAAATGTTTTTGAATAGAATTACCGAGTCCTAAACCAAAAAGCCCACCAGGTCCAATTGCATATAAACTTTGAATTATTTGAAAACCACTTCCTAAAGGATCACTCCAAGGATTTAAATATGCAAGTATTCTAGCTACTCGATAAGGAGCAGCAATAATTAACATTACAACTCCAAAAACTCCTAAAAAACCTAGTTTTACAAAAAAAGATATTTTTATTTTTGATGTAAATATTAATGCGATAAGCGATAAAACTAAAATAGCTCCACTTCCAAAATCAGGTTCTAAAAGAATAAGAAGGAAACAAACAACTACTAATAAAAGTATAGGAATAGAATATTCTTTTATATTATCCATATAACTATCAAACTTAGATAAATATTTTGATACAAATATAATCATTGCTAATTTTGCTATTTCACTTGGTTGAATTCCAAATGGACCAATTCCAAACCAACTTCGACTTCCATTTCTTACTATACCTATTCCTGGTATTAAGACCAAAATAAGCAATATGAAAGAGCAAATTAATATCTTATTAGCATGATGCTTATATAACCTATAATCCGTTTTACTACATATATACATTAAAGCAAAACCGATACTTGCAAAAATCAATTGATGCATCATATATTTATTTGGATTATTGAACTTATAAGCCGCCCATACACTTGAAGATGATGCAACCATTACTACACCAAAAAGAGTTAAAAAAACTGTTACAATTGTTATTATTAAATTTCTTTTCATAATACATTTTATGAAATAAAAAAAGGAGTATTACAACCATACTCCATATATTACTCCAAACATTGCAAGTAAGAATCCTGCTACCCAAAATACTTTAACGATATCAGTCTCACTCCAACCCAACTCTTCAAAATGATGATGAAGAGGTGCTTTTAAAAATACTTTTCTATTAAACTTTCTTATAGCTATTATTTGAATAAAACTTGATAATGTTTCAATTACGAACACTCCACCTATAATAATAAGTGAAAATTCATGATGAGTAAGAATTGCAACACTAGCTAAAGCTCCACCTAAAGCAAGAGATCCAGTATCTCCCATAAATACTCTAGCAGGATGTGTATTAAATAGCAAAAATCCTAAAAGAGAGCCTACTAAAACAAATGAGAAAATTGCCATTGTGTCATAGCCTGGTATCCAATTACTTCCCCATGAGATAACTCCATATGCTAAAAAAGCCATCACAGAAAGCCCACCACATAAGCCATCTAATCCATCAGTTATGTTTACAGCATTCGTTGTTCCTACCAAAACAAATAATATAAATATACCATAAACAAAACCTAGTTCCCATTTTATACCAAGTAATGTTACTTCTAGTGAAGTTGAACCACCATTATATTTATAGATTGAATAGAATACTACAGCTATAAATATTTGACAAATAAGTTTTGTTATTGTAGATAATCCTTTATTGTTATGATATTTTATTTTCAAGAAATCATCGATAAATCCCAATATTGCATAAGCAAGAAAGACAAACATAACAATTATGATGTTCGTTGATAGGGTTATGCTTCCTTTAAGATAAAGTATGAGCATAGTAATAATTGGTGGAATTATGAATATCAGTCCACCAAGTGTTGGTGTACCATTTTTCAATTGATGTCGCTTATTTATTAAGTTACTTACAGTTTGACCAGCCTTTAATTTTCTTAATACTGGAATAATCAATAATCCAATAATTATAGATAGAACAAACCCAAGAGTTAGTCCTAATATAGATTTTGCTAAAATTAGCATAAACTCACCACCATTTATATTATTATATAATAAATGCTTTAAAAAAACTAATATTATACACTCTATTTACATATATTGTACCCATTATAACTATATTAATTATATGTAAAAAAAAGAAAATATTTAACTACATATTTCCTTTTTTTAAACCTTTTATACCATTAGTAACATTAATTTTTTGTACTATTTCTTCTAAGCTATTTTTATTTGGATTATAACTTATACTCTTATCAGTTTCATTATCATAATAAACAAACATAACGTTTTTTAAACTTGCCAATGATATAGAGTCTTTTATCGTTCCTTTTAAAATAACTTTTACATTACTACAATTAAATGAGGTGTTATTAGTTACAGCAATCCCACTTAATGTCAACTTGCTTTCCTTTACACCAAAAAAGTTGATATCTCCAAGTTCAATAATATTTGAATTACCACTTAAAATAGTTACGTCTTCTATTCCTTGTATATTTAGATTTAGTTTATTTGTCAAAAGTGATGTTTCATCTAAAAGAATACAAAGACTATCAACATCAGGTTGATAATTATTGATATAGTTAATAATATTATCATTTCCAAATAATCCTAAACGTTTAATGTTTTCTAAATCTATTTTGTTTAAATCTAAGTTAGTTGATAATTCTTTAGAAAAACAACACAAATGATTGACAGAAGTATATTCTAATAAATCATTTAATAATGTGTAAAATCTATCAGGCATGTTACTAAAATCATAACCTGCTATTGAACTAACTTCAAGGCTACCTATATTTTCACTATAGTCACAAATAACTCCATAATTTTTAAGTTCTGTTATTAAATGCTTAACATTACTTTCATTTAATATCTTATCTATATTAGATATACCTCCTAAAGTGGAGTAATTTTCAAGTTTTACGTTTTCTTTTTCTTCAGGAGCACAAGAAGTAAGACAAACGCTACCTCCTGATAAGGCAATAGTTAAAATTATGCTCATTAATTTTATATTTGTTTTTGTTTTTTTCATATTTATTTCCTTTCAATGAACAAAATACAAGGATTAATTTTCATTAATCCCTACTTTTTTAATAATTTGTTTTCCTCTTCTTCTTTTTCTTCTTCTTTATAAATTATATCAAGTGCTTTTTCATCATTACAGAATCCTAAACCTCTAATAATTATTAATGCTATTGTAGAAAATGCTAATCCGGAAGCTAAAGCAAATACTACATTTTTAGCCGTTTGTCCAGTTTTGGGAATAGGTTTTGGTTCTTCAGGTTTGCTTGGTGTTTCTGGTGTTGGTGTTTCTGGTGTTGGTGTTTCTGGCGTTGGTGTTTCTGGTGTTGGTGTAGTCAATCCTTTTCTCTCTGCTTCTGTTTGTACATAGTCTGGAATTTCTAGCCCCGCATTTGGCTCAGATTTTGGATCCCAATTTGACGCATCAATTGTTATTTGTTGAGTTGGTGCAGGCGTTGGTGTTTCTGGTGTTGGCGTTGCTATAGAGTTATCAGGTTGATAATTATTGATATCTTCTTCATGATGATCATCTTTATCATTTTCCCACAATATTTCTTCTTCAGCATGTACAACTACAGGTGAAGTACATACTATCGAAGTTGCTAATCCAACTGTTGCTCCAAATAATTTTAATTTTTTAATAACTTTTTCCATTTTTATCTCTCCCTTTAAATTATTAATTCAATGTTTTTTCCATTGTTTCTTCTATTTGATAAGTGTTTGTATATTGTTTTTCTAACTTTAAATAAACAATACATCTGGCATTTTCTTTTTCATATGTACAAGTTACCAATGCAAGTAATTTGTCATCAGTGGTTACTGGTGTATCAGTTTGAATGACTGAATTTGCTAACATGTTATCTAAATAATTTTGATATTCTTCTTTTTTATCAAAGTTATTTTCAAAAACGTTTTCATCGCTTCCACCATCAACTACCGTACAGGCAACTACACTTGCTTTGTAAGCATATCCATCCGGAGTATAAATTATACCATATTCATGATTCTTATAAAAATTTTCGTCTTTATAATTACAAATTCCAGCAAGCATCCTTCCGCCTTTCATGTGATGTCCATACACGAATGTTATATCATCAAGTGAATCGCTAGATAAAGCTTGATTTCGACAATCTATAAATAATGTTCCTGAATTACTATCTTTTTTTTCTATATTATGATGTAAGTAAAATTCATTATCAATAGACTTAACTATTGGAAGATCAATCTTTGTTCCATCAATTATAATCCATGCATCAGAGTCAGGGTTGATTTGCTTTAATTCATCAAAATCAATTCTTTCGAATTCATACCCTTGATCCAATAATTCTGAGCTGATATTTATTTTTTCTTCTGGTTCAATAACAGTTGTTTCTTCAACAATATTATCTTGACGTTTTTGTTCGTCTTTTCTATCATCTATTATAATCGGATGTTCAGGAAGCAAAACTTCTTTTTTAACATCTTCTACAACTTTTGCATCTTTTATATCACTTCCAATATCACTTAATGCATATCCACCAGATAATGCAACTATTAGAATATAAGGTGTGATAGAAAGACCAAACTTGACTCGTCTTTTAGTACGACCTTCCATTTTTTTACCCCCTCTTTTTATTCTTTAAAGTTTTTACCCCTTTAAAAACTTTATGCGCTATATAATAGCAAATTATCTCTAAATAGTCAAATTACATCGACGTTTGAATGTTTATGTTATAGTTACATGTGACTTCTTTAGTCGGATAAATATCTTTAGTATAGTTAGATACAACATAGATATATACAGTTTCATTTTTTTCTAGCCTAATACTTTCACTTTTATTCTTTTTGTCCTTAGAGAATAAAACTTTAATTTGAAGATTACTTTTAACCAGTTCCTCATCATCTTCTTTATTATCTCCATATCCAGCACATTTTATTTTTATACTGGATTGATTTAAATAAATTGGATAACTAAACTCATTTTTATAAGTAATAGTCCCTTCTTTATTATCCGAAGAATTACCCAACATTTGATCAGGTATATCATAGGCTATATTTGTTTCTTCATTATTATTAGCATAACGACTATAAGATTTTCCATCAATATATCTATTTGTAAACAACATTACTATCAGTAGTGATAGAATAACCCCTACACTTCTACCAACTTTCATAATCCAAATCCCCCTTGAATTGCTGTATATACTAACACTTTAACAGCATTTTGTCAAATTTATCGGGCAAAAAAAACTAGTGAAATAAATTCACTAGTCAATGCTAATATGTTTAATTTCATCTTTTTTGTCTTCTTCTTTTGGAACGCTTATTGTTAAGATTCCATCTTTGAAAGAAGCTTTGATTGATGATTCATCTATATCGCCAACATAGAAATCTCTTGTGCATTCGCTTACAGATCTTTCACGACGAATATATTTTTTATCTTCGTTTTCTTCAACTACATTTTTTGCTGATACTTTTAAGTATCCATCCTTATAGTCTAGATTAATATTTTCTTTTTTAAATCCAGGCAAGTCCATTTCGATATTATAAAGTCCATCCTTTTCATAAATATCGCATTTCATCATTTTATCTAATTTTTTTGGAGTATCTAAATCATCAAAGAAATTATCGAAGAATAATTTACTTGGTAACATACTCACACTTCCTTTCTTTTACAATTATAACTATACTACTTTAATTAGCACTTGTCAATACTAAGTGCCAATTATTTTATATTTTATGTAAATTTTATTGATTTATACGTTTTTAACCTAACATTAGTTTTATTTTTTCTCCATGCTTAACAAACTCACCCTCTTTTGGAGACTGATATATAACTTTATCTCCAGTTCCAGAATATTCGATTTGATAGTTAATACCAATCGCTGCTCTTGCTTCTTTTTTAGTCATCCCAATAACATTTGGTACTTCGTAATACTTAATGTCCCAAAGTTCATATTCCCTTTCAATATCACTTTTGCTTTTTTTTATATTTAAAGCATTAGCACTTGCTTCGAGTACTCTTTTAGCAATTGGTGCGGCAACTGTTCCTCCATATTGAACAACACCTTTAGGATTATCTACAGCAACATAAACAACTACTTCAGGATCATTTGCTGGCATAAATCCTATAAAAGATAAGATATAATTACCATCCATATATCTTCCATCTTTAACTTTTTGAGCTGTTCCTGTTTTTCCCCCTACTCGATAACCATTAAGATAAGCATTTCTACCGGTTCCTTTAGCAACAACACTTTCTAAGGCATATCTTACAAGTTTAGAGGTTTCTTCAGAGATAACATTTCTTTTTAATTTTGGTTTATTTACTAAAACAGTATCTAAAGTATTGGCATTAGATATTGACGAAACCAAATAAGGAGTATATAAATGTCCTCCATTAACCGCAGCTGATACACCCATGACTTGTTGAATTGGAGTTACTGATACACCTTGACCAAAAGCAGTGGTTGCCGTTTCTACTGGTCCCATTTTATCAACATCAAAAAGAATTCCATTTTCTTCTCCAGATAGATCTATTCCTGTTTTTTCTCCAAAGCCAAACTTTTTAACATAATCCATGAGTCTTTCTTTTCCAAGTCTTTCACCCATTACAACAAAACCTGGATTGCTTGGTGTTACTATCGGAACATAAAAGAGCATTTTTTCCTTTATTTTCAAGGCTTCCACAATCAATTTCAATGTTCCTGTACTGACTGTTTTGAATCTCTGTGTCAGTACAAGAACATTTTTTTGGATAAAAATTTGATAACTCAAGTTTTTTTCTTTTGTTATCAATTTCTAATTCTCTGTATATTGTATCTGCATTAAAATTGAAATAAATAATTAGTCTTACATGTTTTCTATCACCATTTATTTTTTCAACTTCTACTCTTTCAACCAATATTCTCATTAAATTAGGTAGTTGACTTTGTAAATCAACTTTTGAAGTAAGAGTATTTCTAACTTCTGTTATTTTTCCCTTTAATTTTGTAAGTTCTGCATCAGGATTATTAAGTCTATCAATTTTTGCCTTTAAGGAATTAATTTCATTGTTAAACTTGTCATTTCTTTTCTTAAACTCTAAATCATCAATCAATCCTTTAATACTCAAATCTAATAATTTATCCTTTTGCTTTTCTATTTTTATAATTTGATTGTTTATACTTCCAATATCATCAAAACTCTTATTACTGCTTATAATATTCTCGTATTCATTTATTACTTGATTTAAATATTCTTTTTTATTATCTATAAAATCACTAAATATTTGTACAAAAATTTTATCTAGATAATCTTCTCTTAAGATTGGTGAAGCACAAGCACCAACACCTTCAGTCTTATATTTCTTACAAGACCATGTAGGATTATTTGCTCTATTACTTCCACCAGCTCTTATAAATACATTTCCACAATCTTTACAATATAATAAACAGCTATATTTTGAATTCTCTAATGATTTTTCAGAATTTAGAATGTGTCTTGCAGATGATTTTTTTCTCATCTCGTGAAGTTCATTTGCTTTATTCCATAACTCTTCGGATACAATTGATGGAACTCTATCATCCTTTTCAATTATTTGTCTTTCTTTTGGAACTTTTTTCTTTTTATGTGTTTTATAATTTTCAACCTCAGTTAACCGAGCAGTATAATATCCTTTATATCTAGGATTAGTTAAAAACTTTGCCATTGTTGTTTGTGAATAAGGTTCACCTTTTGAATTTAAATATCCCATTTTGGCAAGATCTTGTCCTATCTTTTTAAGACCAACTTTTCCAGATGCATAAGTTTCAAAAAGATATGTAATTATTGGTGCTTCTGCTGGATTAATTTCATATCTTCCATCTTTTTTGAAATATCCAGTTAAATTACCACCAATAAGTTTTCTATCTTTAATCATTCTATTAACACCAAATTTAACTCTTTCTGATAGTTTTCTAACTTCATCTTGAGCCAAACTTGACATTATTGTAAGTCTAAACTCTGAATCTTCTTGAATTGTATTAAGATTATCAGATAGAAAATATACAATAACTCCATGCTTTAATAAATACTCTGTATATTTTATACTATCAACAGTATTTCTTGAGAATCTTGATATTTCTTTTGTAACCACCATATCTATTTTTCCTAGAGTAGCATCTTCAATCATTTTTAGGAATCTATCTCTATTTTTTACAGCAGTTCCACTAATTCCTTCATCTATATAACCACCACAGAATACCCAGTTTTTATTTTCCGTTATCATTTCTTCAAAATAGTTTTGTTGATTCTCCAAACTATTTAATTGATCGTCCTTATCTGTTGAAACACGAGCATAATATACTACTCTAAGTGGCATATCATAAATCGTTTTTCCTTTCCTTAAATCTTCCCTTGCTTTTTTTATATCCATTATTTACTCACTCTCCTCCCATGTTCTTAAAAAGCAAGATAACTAGGATGATGACATGCTACCATGATTTTTCCTTATTGTCAAACCATCATTAATCTTGTCTTTATATTCATTTTTTATTTTTGTCATTCTTCCAAGTATTGATTGCTCCATTAAACTAAAAACTTTTAAATCAATCACTTTACTCTCATATAATTCTCTATTTAAAATTAGTCGCCATTCTAATAATTTATATTCTAAGGGCAAATGTTTGGTACTACACTTTATTTCAATTTCATCTGTGTTATACATGTTATACCATCCTCATCAAACTATATGAGATAAAGATATAAATAATACTAAATAAAGAAACGACATTATTTATTCTTTTCCTTTCCTAATTCTTGTTCTTGGTTAAATGTGCTTTTTAAATGAATTTCAATAACATTTTTACCATTATCATTATTACTTATTTCAATATGATATATTTTATTATCTAATTGACCTTTTATTAAAGACTTCTCCATTTCACCAATGTCTTTATTTAAACTAACAACAGAAAATGTTCTATTATTTTTAGTTTTATATTCAAAATTAATAATGTTATCTTTTATAATGTCTTTAATTTGTTCTATTGCTTTTAAGAGTTCTTGTTCTTCTGCTTCTCTTTGTTCCTTGTAAAAATCTTTTGCACTCATATTTAATTCATCATCAACTTTTTTAAATCTACCACCTATTGGTGATTTAATTTGTTCTACTGTGAAATATGTATTATCTAGTTGCTTTAATGAATTAACTTTTCTTTCAATTTCACCTTTTTCATAACAAGAGAACTTATTATACATAACAGTATCTCTAAAGATTGGATAACCTATTATAGGAAATATTATAGTTTTATAATGAAGTTGTTTCACTTCATCTGGTGTAAGTAAATCTCTTGCCATTAAAGAAGTCGATTTATTACCATTGTAATCTAATAAACTAAGTGATTGACTTATAGAACTACTTGATATTGTTGTCTTACCTAATCTTTTAGATATTTGTTCTGCCGTATCTTGTGTATTTGTTTTTAAATAAATAAGTCCACAGTTATCAAGTATTATTTGTGCTACTTCTTTACCATACACATTATCAAGCTGTGAGAATGATTGAATAAAGAAATGGAATCTCATTCCTCTACTTCTCGCAACTGATACTAATGCTTCAATATCTGCAAGTGGTGGACAGTTTGCAAACTCATCAAGTAACCAATCAATTTGAACTGGTAACTTTTTATTTTCTTTACTATTAGCAAGTTTTACTAACTCTTTATATAATAGTCCTACAATAATTGTAACTAATGTGAAATACACTTTATCTTCATCTGGTACTATTATAAATAATGCTGTTGCTTCCCTACCCAACAAATCAAAATCAAAGTCAGAATCAGATGTTACATTTGCTACATTGACATCATCAAATAAAGACATCTTTTCGCCAAAAACTGCTGTAATCGATTTATAGGTATTATCACTTGCATTAAGTATTGATGTTAAAGAATCTTTACTTTTACTTCCGTAATCTTTCCTATCAATATAAGTCTTAAACTTATTAAAGTTTTTTTCTTGCATTGAACTATTTTGAAACTTACGAATAGATGTCATAGTAATTTGATTTCTCTTTATAGTATTCTTCTTATATTCTTCTAAAAAGAATCCTATCAAACCCTCTAATAAGTTTCTTGCACTATTATTCCAGAATGGATCTTTTTGCTGAGTTTTCTCCTGCATTATCATAGTAGCAAGTGAAGTTATTAATCTATTTGTTTCAGCTAGTGAGGTCATTGCTAAATTATTAAATTTAACTTTATCCTTTTTACTTACAATTGACTTTTTTTCGTAATCAATATACTTTTCATACTCTTTGATAATTGGCTCTAATATATTAAAATGATTAGACATTTCTGGATGTCTAAAATCAAGTGTTAAAACATTATATCCATTGTCTTTAAACATTTTAGAAGTAGTATTAAATATTTCACCTTTTGGATCAGTTATAAATACACTTCTTTTATTCTTTGCAGTAGCAACAAATGAACACATAGGAATAACAGCAGTAACTGATTTACCACTACCAGTTGATCCCAAATAAGTGTAATGTGGTGTTTCTCTATCAAACCAAACATACTTATAATCTTTACTAAACCATATAGGTACACCAGATTCTTTAATATTACTTATTTTTTCTTTTTTAAAATTTTTCTTAATCTCATTAAAATTTGAGAATCTTGCCGATCCATATTCATTATTATTTTTTACTTTATGTTTTGATATAGCTGGTTCTATAAACATAAAACCTACCATAAACAAAAGCAAAAGAGCTAATACAATGATTAGCTCTAAAGACATATATCCTCATCAATAAGTTCTTCAATATTATAAATATCATAATTGCATATCATTTCATCAACCTGATCTTCAATATCTAAAACTATTTCATCTAAACTTCTATTATTATAAAATTTTACTTTATCCTTATTAGAATTTTCTAATGCTGTCCTTAAACTTCCAAGTATATTTCCTTTTATGGCACTATATAAATTATTTATTTCTAAATTATCTAATTCATTATTTATTTCATCTAATGTCATATTCTTTATCCACCTCTTTTTCTTTTTCAACTTTTAATAGTTCCTGCGATTTATTTAAAGAATCATTAAATAGTTTTATCTCATTATCTAATAAATCACTATCATCAATTTTATATTTAGAATAATCGTAATTACTTTTTCTTAAATATTCTAAAAAATCATCAAGAATTAGTGATTCATCTTTTAATATTTTATTATCTAAAAAATTATAATATTTTTTTATTTTTTTATAATGCCTAGTATTCTCATTAAAAACTATGTTGTTATATCTATAATTTTTATATTCATCAAGTGGAACAGGAGAAGATATAAATCTATCTCCAGCCCAAGAGCCAACAAATTTTTTATTTTGAAAATAATAATCTCCTCCACCTTGTTCATTACCACAACCAACTAATAGTGCAAATGAATTAATTTTACAAGAGCCTATTTTCTTTTCATCCTTATCTATCCAAAAGTTTTGTATTGGTTGCTTAAATAAATCAACATATTCTTTCTTATCTAAATTATAAACATATCTAATGTTGTTATTGTTTTTACTCACAACATTTTTAAATCCTTCAGCATAACTATATATAGTATGATTTATTCCTAATTCTTTACTTAATTTTTCAATTATATTAGCAGTATTGCTACTATCTGTTGATTCAGCATAATCACCAACATGAATAACTCTATCACCTTTCCATTCATCACTTAATAGTCTTAAAATATCATTACAATAATCATTATTCACATAAGAATGTTCCATCAATTTATATCCTTGTCTGTTCCTATCACAGATTTCTTTTTTATCTATATTTACAAACTTATAATATTGTCCCATCTTGTACCTCTTTTTCTTTCTTTTTACTCAGTTCTAGTTCTAACTCTCTTTGTTCAAGCGAAACAATAAAATGATTAGAGTTATATCCTCCATTTTGGTATAACATAAATTCGTTTTCTTTTTCTTCAATCATCCATCGACCATCATAGTCTGGATTATTTAAATCTATATCATTATCATATTTAATAGCAAATAAATCTTTAAAATCCAAATCATTTTTTATACTTCCAATTTCTTCTTTATATAATTTCTTAGCATACGATAAAGATGGTGTTACAGCTATTACATTATCAAACGACTCATCGTTACATACACAATTACTCGTAATAACATACACAATATTTTTTGAATCTTTTTCAATTTGCTTCATTTCGTTATCTAATTTATTTAGAAAATGGACTCCATCTCTACTCATTCTATCTTCATCCCAATATAAATTATCTACATATTCCTTCAACTTTTCCCAACTCTTATTATTTATAATCATATATCATTCCTCCTTTGTTTCTTTAATTCTTTTTAAACAAGTTTCATAAAAACTTTTATTTATTTCAAATCCTATATAATTTCTTTTCTCTTTTACACAACAAACTGCTGTTGTTCCACTTCCCATGAAGCAATCTAAAACCAAATCATTTTCACGAGAACTATTTCTAATTAGCTTTCTAATAAGTTCTTCAGGTTTAATTGTAGGATGATTCCATTTTCTTTTATCCTTAATATTTATTGGATAATAAAAAACTGTTTTAGCATCCTCATAATTTTGAGGTGAACAATATCCACCTTTACGAAAATATAAACAGTATTCTTTATCACTTAAATATTTGTTATTAAATAATGGTAAAGCATTAGTTTTATTCCAAATGATAATATCCATTTTACATTTTCTATCTAACACAAAATATTCTATATAAAATGGAATTTGCTCACCATTACAAAATATATAAATATTTATTCTTTTTAAAACTCTAATTATTTCTTCAAGAATATTATAGTCATATCCTCCAGTTAAATTTGATTTATATAATTCATCGTTATAACTATTAATACTTCTAGCTAAATCAGAATCATATTTAACATTATGGTTATTTATTTGATATGGTGGATCTATAATAACCAAATCTATAAAATTATCAGGTATTTTTTTAATACCAATCATACAATCTTCATTATAGATTTTATTAAGCATTTAATATTCCTTTTTTTCTATAATAAGATGCAAATCTATACTTAAGCATTTCATTATAATCTAAATTTAAAACTTTACTTAAACGAAACAAAAAGACACTACTAGGTGCCTTAATCTTTCCAAGTTCAATTTTATCTAATTCTGATGCTGATATATTAGTTAGTTTTGATAATTCTTCAAGTGTTAAATTATTTTTTAATCTTTCATTTCTTAATATCATTCCCAGTATTAATATAAGCATTCCTTCTTTCTTCCTCTCTAGTACATTTACTAGCTATTTTTATTGCACAAAATAAAAAAAGTGATAGTCCACAAACTAACACTATAAATATTATAAAAATTAACCATTTCCAAACTGGCATTTTATATCACCTCTTTCTTCAAAATAAAAAGACTAGTTATATTTCAAACTAATCTCACCAATAAATTGTAATTTATAATTCCTTTGTTATTATTTATTCAACATTTTTAAGTGATTCTATCATATTTATCTTTTTTAGATTATAATGTGTAACTATATTTACGATAATAGTAAAAAATATAGTCATCAAAGCAGATATAACATAACTTAATATATCAACGTGCCTAATAAACATTATATAATCTGGCTCACAAGTAGATATAATGAAATGACTTAAATATGACCCAAACAATAAACCTATAGCAATTCCAATAATAGTTAATAAAACATTTTCCCTCGTAATATATCTATCTACCTCATTATGATAAAACCCTAATACTTTTAAAGTTGCAATTTCCCTTTTTCTTTCACTAATATTGATATTCGATAAATTATATAAAACGACAAAGGCTAGTAATGCTGCAGCGATAATTAAAATTGCTACAATAGAATCAATAGAGCCTAGCATACTATTGATATTTTCTTTTATATCTTCATTATTTACAATAGAAGTTATTTCATTTTTACTAATATACTTTTCATCAAATTGATTGCTATCATGTTCATTTAAATTATCAAAATCTATTAGAAAAGAATTTATTTTATAATTTTTAAATGTATTTTCATAAGTATTTTTATTGATATATAAATACTGGTTAATATAGTTTTTTATAATATGTTCTACAATAAGTTCATATTTATTATTTTCATCATCAAATAGTATAAGTTTATCTCCTAGATCTATATTTAAAAGAGTTGCAGTCTTTTCGCTAATAATTACCGAATTGTCGCTAGGAATTAAATTTGTATTATCCTTATCTTTTACACTATCTAATGTTATTACATCTCTTAATTCTTCATTATTATTTGCAACAATCATTGTCACTTCCTCAGTATTACCTTTATATCCAACTGTGATATTATCAATGTTAGTTTCTACTATTTTACGAATAGATTTTTCGTTTTTTATTTCTTGTTTTACCACATCATAATTCGTATTTTCTTTTAACATCACAATTTTTTCATAATTAAAAATATGTTCAAACTGATAATTTGTAACATCTTTTAAGGAATCTTTCAACCCAAATCCTGCTAATATTAAAGCAGTACATCCGGCAATTCCAAATAGTGTTGTAATTACTCGGCTTTTATATCTAAATATGTTTCTAACGGTTATTTTATTAGAAAAATTTAATCTTTTCCAAATAAACGGAATATACTCTAAAAGTATTTTCTTACCACTCTTTGGAGATTTAGGTCGCATTAAATTAGCAGGTACATTTTTTAGATTCTTTATGCATATAAATATTGCTGTACCACAAATACAAAAAACACATATTAAAAGACCAATAAAATTAAAAAGATTATTTGATTCATATATAAATTTTGGTATAAAAAATAATTTTTTATAAATATTCCAAATAACATAAGGGATTAAAACAGACCCTATCAATATCCCTAAAATACCACCAGTAATGGTCGCCAATAGTGAAAATACAATATATTTAGATGTTATATGAAAATTATTAAAGCCTAATGACTTTAAAGTTCCATTTTCAGTTCGATCTTCTTCAATCATTCTCATCATAGAAATAAGACTAACTAAAATGGCTACACAAAAGAATATAATCGGAAATACATTACCTAATTTGTTTAGATTATCACTAGCAATCACAAGGTCTTTATAAGAATCATTATCATTTCTATCAAATATGTACCATTTTGGCTTAATAAAATTACTCTCATCTAACTGTATTCCATATTGATTTGCTTCTAATATTTTTTCACCATAAAGTTCGCTATACCTAACATCTTGTCTTTCTTCTTTCATATTCTCTACAGAATCAATTACTTTACTAATAGTATCCAAATACTCATCACTATTTGTTACCATTTTTTTTGCTTGTTTTACTGTAATATAGATATTGGTAAATGCTTCTTCTTTGACTACTTCTTCATTTGCATAAGCATAATAATTAACTTTGCCATTTCCAAGGGTAGTTGTAGGTCTTTCAGTTGAAAAATATATTGGACTAATAACTGTACCAACAATTTTCTTTTTCTCATTCATAATTGTAATGGTATCATTTATTTTTAAATTGTTTTCTTCTAAAAGCAATTTATCAACAACAATTTCACTATTGTTACTAGGAAGTTTTCCATCACTCAAATAAACTTTGTTAATATTATTATTAAGTCCTATAATTCTTAAAACAAACTCCTTATTATCAAGTTCTAAATAGGTATCTTTGGTGTAAGTTCCTATTACTTCTTTTACATCATTTATTTTTTTTAATTCTTCTATATCATTATTAGTTAATCCTAAATTAGAAATAATTTCGATATCATAAACATTATTTTCGTCATAATAATTGTCTAATGTTTTTAACATATCAGGTCCACAAGACTGAATCCCCGTAAAAAAACCTACTCCTAAAAAAGCCATACAAAACAAGGAAAGAAACCTTTTATTATTATCTTTTATTTTCTTAAAAATATGTTTTAATAGCTTATTTTTCATCTTACCACTCAACATCCTCCACTCTTTTAGGATTTTTGTTTATGATAATTTCATCTACGCCACCATTTTTAAACTTAATTATTTTATCAGCAATCAAAGAAATAGCAGCATTATGTGTTATAATGATTACTGTCATTTTTTCCTTTCGGCAAGTATCTTCTAATAGTTTTAAAATTTGTTTTCCAGTTTTATAATCTAAAGCACCTGTTGGCTCATCACATAAAAGTAATTTAGGATTTTTAGCGATTGCTCGCGCTATAGCGACTCTTTGTTGTTCTCCCCCAGATAATTGAGCAGGAAAATTGTCCTTTCTTTTTCCTAATCCCACCTTATTTAAAATAGTGATAGGATCTAAATAATCTTTGCATAATTGAACTGCAAGTTCCACATTTTCTAATACTGTCATATTTTGAATAAGATTATAAAATTGAAAGACAAAACCTATATCATTTCTTCTATATTTAATGAGTTCTTTTTCTTTTAACTTATCTATTCTAACTCCATCAACTATAACTTTACCACCAGTTAATGTATCCATTCCTCCTAAAATATTAAGACAAGTTGTTTTCCCTGCACCACTTGGACCTAATATACAAACTAATTCTCCTTTTTCAATTTCAAATGAAGTATCCTTTAATGCTTTTATTTCTACTTCTCCCATTTGATAAATTTTATCTACTTTTTTAAATTCTATATAAGCCATAATTACATCTCCAATCTATTTAACAAATTACTATTTGTCTAACTAATCAATAAATTATAATTATTTGTAAAATCTTAATACTTGATATTGATAATAATCACTGCTATCTAAATAACCAACAGAGATACCTTTTCCGTTATATGCTGTTTTACCAGTAGTCGATTTAGTTTTTGCTTCATCTAATAATGTATTAATTTCAGTTTCCGTTGCCTCATTATAATTTGCTTTTATTAAATGTTTAGCATATGTAAGTGCAGCATCACCATACTTACTAGCTTTATCTACATAAATGAGCATATAGTCTACAATGTCAGTTGCTTTATCTCCTGTATATTTTTCTGGAACAATTACTAATGAAACTCCATCAAGTAATCCATACCAGTACTGATTATTATGTTCAGTTAAATAATCAGTTGATGCTGGATTTAAAGAAGAACCATCATTATCCATTACTTCAGTATTAAATTTTGCAACTAAAGCATCAGTTGTTTCTTTTTCAACGGAACCATATTTTTCTTGACTTTCTTGTAAATCTTTTTTAGCATCCTCTACACTAGACTTGCCACATCCTGTTAATCCTAAAGCCATAACCCCACATAGTAAAATAGCAAATAATGTCTTTCTCATAATCCATCCTTCATTTCAACAAATTACTATTTGTCTTTCTATTAATATTATAACATGAAAAAAGCAAATCTTTCTATAGATCTGCTTGATAAAATTGTAATTTGTAATTATTCACAAGTTCCAT